>Ga0181375_1000004_pt1 | contig 289547 bp, 301 predicted proteins | sample LowvirmetaG_FD_130090 | JGI IMG/M metagenome (GOLD analysis project Ga0181375, IMG submission 130090) | Marine viral communities from the Subarctic Pacific Ocean - Lowphox_11 viral metaG | ecosystem: Environmental > Aquatic > Marine > Oceanic | place: Subarctic Pacific Ocean | collected... | reverse complement strand
TCCGGCAGGGCTGTGGCGATGGCGCCAAGCTCGGGCGGCATGCGGTGGGTGCGGGTCATCGGCAGGGCCATCGGTGCGGCTTCACCGGCCTTGCGCTGGCGTTCCAGTGTGCGGGCGAGGCGTTTGGCATGGGCTTCTGGGGCCGCAAGCAATTCCTGCAGCGCTGCGAGGCGGGCGAGGATCGGGGCGGCTTGGACGGGTCCGCAGGCGCGTTTGGCGGTCGCCAAGGCGCTGCCGTCCATGTCCGGCCCCAGGACGCGGGGCGACAGGCCGGTGACGCGGCCCGAGGCCTTGGTTTCGACGCGCGCGGTATCCGAATAATGCCCGGACGATGCCCGAATAATAACCGGAGGGAGTGTCAGGCCGAGGGCCATGAGCACGAGCAGCCGCCGGATGATGATTTCGAGGCGCGCGAGTTCGGCACGGGCGCGCTGGGCGAGCGTGCGTTTCAGGGTGTTGGGGTTGAGGTGCGCGTTCGTCATTGTGGCCACGGCGCTCAAGGCGCGCTGCGCGTGGGCGATACCGTGACTGACGAAGGCGGACGAGCTGGTCATGGCGGCCAGTATAGGCCGGGTGGGATTAGGGTTGGATAAGGTGGGGGAAAGAGGCGGCGCATGAGTGGTGAGTATCGCGATGCTCAACCGACACTACCTTGCTCTTTGTGCCAATCAATCAGTCCAGAAGAAGCTTTCTGACCACCTCCTCATCGGTTGCACGACCTTGCTTAATCCAATAAAATTTCATTGCTTCATGGACATCTTTGTCTTTCCTAAGCGCCATCCTCGCACGTTCAATTATGCCAGCATCGAATTGGTCTGCAGCCACAGCCTCCTCGATCGACGCAATAGTAATCAATGCAAGCGCACATTTTTCATTGTCGGATAACTTTGTAGTTATTGCATCTAGCATAGCCTCAATTCTACTGGGATCGGCTAATTCTAATTCCCAGTCCTGTTCTCGTCCCGTAGCAGGAAGCGATAGTAAGCGATTTATCGATTGTTGGGCTTCAATTGTTGCGCCGTAGAATTCATGTGCCATTTCAGGGCTCCTGATAAGCAGCCTGCTTGGGATGCCTCAAGCGTACCGCAATGCACTATTCTGCATCAGCCGCAAAGGCGGCGTATTGCGGCCTCTGCCCCAAATGCGCCCCGCACCTATGCCCCCACCCTTCCCAATCCGGCCGTCCGGGCCTACATGGCCCGCATGACACGTGCGCTTACCATCCTTGGCATTGAATCCTCCTGCGATGAGACGGCGGCGGCTGTGCTGCGTCTTGAGGGCGGGCGCGTGACGCTGCTGGCGGATGTAATCCATACGCAGCTGGAAGAGCATGCGCCGTATCAGGGCGTGGTGCCGGAGATTGCGGCGCGGGCGCATGCGGAGATTGCGGACAAGACGGTGGCCGCTGCCATGCGCGAGGCTGGCATCAGCTACGCAGACCTCGACGGCATTGCCGCCACGTCCGGCCCCGGCCTGATTGGCGGCGTGCTGGTGGGCATGATGACCGGCAAGGCGATTGCGCAGGCCGCGGGCAAGCCCTTCATCGCGGTGAACCATCTGGAAGGCCATGCGCTGAGCCCACGGCTTGGCGGCGATTGCGCGTTTCCCTACCTGTTGCTGCTCGTCTCCGGCGGGCATTGCCAGTTTCTCGAGGTGCGCGGGCTTGGCCAGTACAGGCGCCTTGGCTCGACCATTGACGATGCCGTGGGCGAGGCGTTCGACAAGACGGCGAAACTGCTGGGCCTCGGCTTTCCGGGCGGGCCAGCGGTGGAGCGGCTGGCAAAGGCCGGTGACCCGAAAGCCTTTGATTTCCCCCGCCCGCTGATGAACCGGCCCGGTCTCGACATGAGTTTTGCGGGCCTGAAAACCGCCGTTGCCCGCGCCGCTGCCGAAGCACCGCTGACGGAGGAACGCCTCGCAGACCTCTGCGCCAGTTTCCAGGCAGCCGTCTGCGACGTGCTGGCCGGCAAGGCACGCCGGGCACTGGAAGGGTTTGATCCGGGTGAAGGGGAAAGTCTTCGCTTTGTCGTGGCGGGAGGCGTGGCGTCAAACCAGGCGATACGCGCGGCACTGGAAGCGGAAGCAAAGGCATTTGGCGGGGATCTGTTCGCGCCGCCGCTGCGGCACTGTACGGACAATGCCGCAATGATCGCCCTTGTCGGCGCCGAGCGGATGGCCGCCGGCGAGATAGAGGGGATCGGAGACCTTGGCGCGGGGGCGAGACCCCGGTGGCCGCTGGACGAAGCGTCGGCGACGCTGGATCCGGCTTATGCCACGGGGCTCAAGGGCGCCAAGGCCTGATCAGGCACCACTACACTGCAAATTCAGCAAGGGCGAACGTGGCTGCGAGGATGGCAGCGGCGAACGGAATGGCTGCAAGCAGGGCGTAGAAGGATTGGCGGGCTTCGGTTTTCGAGATTGTCATTGGATCGCTCATCAAGGGTCTTTGGAAGGCACCATAGTCTTCCATGACCCTGATATAGCAGGCCCTGAAAAATAATCAATGAACAAATTCGATTTTATTCAGCGTTTAGGATTTGTTATCTATCCGGCGTCTTTGCGCCACAGGAAAGCGCGGCCAGAAGAATATCCAGAACACCGACCAGTTCGCGTTGAAGTTTGGGCAGGGACAGGGCCGAAAACAGCTGGGGGAAACGGAATTTCATCAGCGCCGCCTGCATGTATTCGGCGGTTTCCTCCGGCCGGTCGAGCGGGCGGAACTCGCCGGTCTGGGCCCCATCATTCAGGATCTGCACCAGATAGACGCGTTCCTGGGCCAGTTGTTCGTTGAAATAAAGCGGGCGCTCTTCCTTCAGGACATTCGCGACTTCAAGAATTTTTGCATCTTCTTCAATGGCCGTGAACGTGCGGTCGAGGCTCATCTCGAAAAACTCGCGAATGCGGGCAGAGGCCGAGACGGGCTGGCGGGCGATGGCCGCATATTCCTCGAAAACCTTGGCATTGAACTTGCGCGCCATGGCCTCGGCAATGTCGATCTTGGAGGCAAAGAAGCGGTAGATATTGCCCGCCGACATGCTGCAGTCGCGGGCAATTTCCGACATGGTTGTCTTGCCGTATCCATAGTGATGGATGCGCTCCATGGCGGCTTCGAGGATCTGCTCGCGGGTATCTGTCGTGTCATTCATGCGAAAACCATACTATCAAATCCTGAAGGATCAATGATTCATTCAGTGAATATTCGCGCCAATGGCTGACGGTAGGCAGCGCTCCGCCAGTATGCCATAGGCATAGCGACACTCAAACCTGCCGCCGGAGAGACCATCATGCCGCTGTTTTGCCTTCACTGCCTCGACAAGAAAGACGGCGGCGCTGCCCTGCGCGCCGCGACACGCAGCGCCCATCTGGAATGGGTCGTCAGCAATGGGCCGGATGTGCGCATGGCTGGGCCGCTGCTGGCAGACGATGGCGAGACGATGATCGGCTCGGTCTTCCTGCTGCAGGCCGACAGCCTCGATGCGGCAAAGGCCTTCTCCGCCGCTGACCCCTATTCCAAAGCCGGCGTCTTTGGGGAGGTGCGCATCAATGAGGTCCGCTGGGCCATCGGAGAAGGCAAGCCCGCATGAGACAGCTGATCCTCGGCAACCTCAATTATTCCAGCTGGTCGATCCGGCCGCTGCTGGTCGCCCGCCATGTCGGCCTGCCGGTGGAAGAGGTGATCGTGCCGCTCGATTTCCCGGACACGAATGCGAAGCTGAAGGAGATCAGCCCGACGGCCAAGGTGCCGCTCTTGCTGTGGGACGGGCAGACCGTGTGGGAAAGCCTCGCGATTACGGAATGGATCGCGGAATGGGCGGAGCCGGGCCAGGTGTGGCCGGAAGACCCCGCCGCGCGCGCGATTGCCCGCGCCGCAGCATCCGAAATGCATGCTGGCTTCCCGGCCCTGCGCAAGGACTGCCCGATGGACATTCGCGGCCGCGAAGCAACGCCGGACATGACGCCCGCTCTGGTCGCAGACATTGCGCGCGTCGACGCGCTCTGGTGCGACCTGCGCATGCGCTTTGGCGCGGACGGCCCGTTCCTGTTCGGCCAGTGGAGCGCGGCGGATGCGTTCTACGCCCCTGTCGTCACGCGCTTTCGCACCTATGGCCTGCCGCTCAGCCCCGCCGCGCAGGCCTATGCCGACGCCGTGCTGGCGGACGCGAAATTCCTGATGCTGGAAGAACAGGCCAAGGCCGAGCCCTGGTGGATCAAGTATGGCCCGGACGGGCGATCCAGCGGATCGCTCAAGCCGGAGGCGTGAACAGGTCGTAGCCGAGATCATGCCGGAACAGGGTGCGCACCTGTTTGCGATAAAGGTCCATGGCCGGGCCGGTGAACAGTTCTTCGAGTGAGGTCTTGCGGTTCTGCAGCACGTTGGGCTCGGCTTCCGGGTCGGTATGCTTGGCCATTTCCGACTTGGTGCCCGCCGCCAGCGCCGCGTCGATCGCGTCCGGCGCCAGTTCCAGCGACCAGTGTTCGGCGACCGCTTCCATCACGGCGCGGGCATCCTTTTGTGTGTCCTCGTAATGGACATTGAGGATGAGGCCCGGCGCGTCATGGCGCACATCGCCCCAGCGGTTCCAGAACCGGGCGAGCCAGTAGATGTCGCAGCGATATTGTTTCCCGGCCGGGTCGCCTTCGAGATAGGTCATCCAGTCGACCTGGATGTCATATTCCCATTTGGCATGGTGGCTGGCGAGAATGGCCATCGGATGGCGCACGGCCAGCACGTAGGGCGGCAGGCTGGCAAGGCGCCGCGCCCAGCCCCAGTCGGCCAGCCGGTGCGGGATCGTATGGCTGAAGGCGAGACGCGGGATCTGCGGGAAGACCGGCTTGTCCTTCGGCCAGCCGATATAGGGCCGCACCGCATTCTCGGAGAAATATTTCGGCCGCTCGATGCCATGCGTATCCGCAATGGCGATGGCCAGCATGTATTTCAGCCAGTGCGTGCCGGAATTCTTTGACGTGACAAGCATGCCGTCAAAGGCGCCGTGGCGCAGCACGGAATAATTGTGCCAATTGTCATTGCTGACGCGGGCGCGATAGGCGGCGGGAAGAGTCTGGCTCATCTTTTTGCCCCTACAGCCCCGTCAGCCATCGCGCAACTGACAGGCTGGTCATGTGCGCAGGCCGGCCTTGTCGCGGAACACTTGCAGCAGGGAGAGCTGGTCCTTTGTCGGTGCGCCTTCCGCTTCGGATACGGCGACAAGCATGGAGTCGAGATCGACCACTTCCTTCGGCCCCAGATACTTGTCGGCCACGATCATCTGGCTCAGGCGGCGCATGGTCTCCTGCGGCAAGGGTGCCTTGTTGGTGACCCATGCGGCATGCGCGATGAGTTCATGTGCCTCGTCCAGTGTGAAATTGAAATGCCGGATCATCTCTTCGGAGATCACATCGCTCTGGCGGTCCGTCAGCGGCCCACCCCGCGCGCGAGCAATCTCCATCATCATGATGGAAGCGGCCTCACGCGGATCATCGATCAGGTCGAGGCCATTGCGGCCCGACTTGTACTTGAAGGCAAGGCGCCGCGGCAGGTTGGCCGCCGTGCGGGCGAGGTCTGCCGCCTCGCGCGCGCCATCCCGCGCCATGCGCAGGCGCCACGACCAGACGCCGATGGCCACAAGAATGGTGAGAATGCCAAGAATGAACTGCATCAAAAAAGTGTAGCGCGCCCCAGAGGGACGCGCCACATCATTCAGTCTGGTGACAAGACTATTGTCCGCCGCCGGTTGCGTCAGCTGCTGCGTGGGCCTGGGCGAGGACATAGGCGCGGATGGCCTCTGACTCTTCGGGCGTCACGAACTCGGCGAACGAGACCATGCCATTGGCGGCGAGGTTGCCGTCGATGACGACGCCTTTCCAGGCTTCGGCATTGCCGGTGATGGCTGACCAGCGCAGGTCAGGCAGCACGCCGGAGCTGGCCGCAAGCGCGCCATGGCAGACCATGCAATTGCGCGAGAAGGCCACGGCACCCTCGGCAATCATCGCTTCGCTGCCGAAGGCTTCGCCCTTGGGTGTGCGGTCGATGGGTGGAAGGGTTGAATCGGCAATCATGCCGGTGCCGCCCACCTTGAACGTGACCACCTTGCCGACAGACGATGGCACTGCCTCGTCATAGGCATAGCCAGCCGTCAGGGCGAAGGCACTGCCCCAGCCGGTGGTGATGGTGACATATTGCTCGCCATCGATCTCGAACGTACCGGGGCCGGCAGCCGCGCCCGACTTCACGTTCTGGCTCCACAATTTCTCGCCAGTCGTGGCGTTGTAGGCCACGAAGTCGCCGTTGAGCTTGCCCTGGAAGACAAGGTTGCCCGCCGTTGCCAGCACGCCGCCATTCCAGGCATTGTCATGATCGACCGTCCAGCGGGGTTCGCCCTTGACCGGATCCCATGCAATGAGATGGCCCTTGAGCGTCGAGCGAAGGAATTTCGCCACATCCGGCGGCGCAATCGGTGGAATGCCGGACGAGAAGTCAGCGCCTGTGTTCCAGCCAATCGCTTTTGACGCAAAGCGGGGGTCTTCAACATAGGCCTGCGGGATTTCCTGCGCCGGAATATAGGCGAGCTTTGTGTCCGGGCTGTAGGCCATGGGCTGCCAGTTATGCGCGCCGAGCGGGCCCGGCAGCTGCTGGTGAGGCGTCTTGCCATAGCGGGCCGCCGCCACTTCCATCGGGCGGCCATTCTCGTCGAGACCGGTTGCCCAGTTCAGCGCGCCATAGGCGTTGCCTTTAAGGAATTCGCCGGTGGCCGCGTCCAGGACATAGAAGAAGCCGTTCTTGGGTGCCTGCATGGCAACGCGGCGCGTGGCCCCGTTCTCGCCGAGCGGCAGGTCAGCCAGGATGATCGACTGGGTGGCTGTATAGTCCCAATTGTCGCCGGGTGTGGTCTGGAAATGCCACTTGTATTCGCCCGTATTGGCATCCACCGCCACGATGGACGAGAGGAAGAGGTTATCGCCGCCGGAGGGGTCGCGAAACGTACGGTTCCACGGCGAGCCATTGCCGACGCCGAAAATGATCTGGTCGTTGACCGCGTCGTACACGATGGAATCCCAGACCGTGCCGCCGCCGCCATCCGTGACCCATGCGCCTTCATCACCCCAGGTGACGTTGCCCACGGTCTCGAAAGCCTTGTCGGAGGCTTCACGGTCAGGCTGCTTTGTCGGGTTTGGTACGGTGTAGAAGCGCCAGAGCTTCTTGCCGGTTTCGGCATCATAGGCGGTGAGATAGCCGCGCACGCCCAGCTCGGCGCCGCCATTCCCGATCAGCACCTTGCCGTTCACGACGCGCGGGGCGCCCGTGATCGTGTAAGGCTTGGCCTGATCCACAGTCACCGTGCTCCAGACCTTTGCGCCGGTCTTGGCATCAAGCGCATCAAGGCGGCCGTCGATGACGCCGACATAGACCTTGCCCTTGTAGACAGCGACACCGCGGTTCACGACATCGCAGCAGGCCTTCACACCGACGGCGCGGTCAACATCGGGATCATAGGTCCAGAGCGCTTCGCCCGTCTTGGCGTCGAGCGCATAGACGACCGACCAGGCCGAAGTGACATACATCACCCCGTCGACCACGATCGGTGTGGCCTCGACGCCGCGATTGGTGTCGAGATCATGAGTCCAGGCAACGCCAAGGCGCGAGACGTTCTCGGTATTGATACCGGTCAGTGTCGAGAAGCGCTGCTCGTCATAGGTGCCGCCATAGGTCAGCCATTCCGCGCCGCCGCTGGCTGTTTCAATGCGGTTTGTGTCGACATCGGCGAAGGGGGCCTCGACTGGCGGCGCTTCCGGTGCCTCGGCCTTTTCCTTCGGTGCGCAGCCTGCAAGCAAGGCCAGCGCGCTGCCCGCCATGATGAATGAACGCCAATGTGTCATGGCCGTCTCTCTCCCGTGTATGGTTTGGGTCGCGTTCTGACGTCGCGATCTCTGATCAGGCGCGCATGCTAGTACGTGATCGGCATTTGTCGAGACGTTTCGCTGGGTCAGCTTCCCGTGAGGGTTCCGGCGCGATCCGTAACGCCGCTGAGCGATGTGAGATCATCCTGTGCCGCCGCGATGGCCTCAGCGATGATGGACTGCCATGCGCCAAGATCGCCTGCCTGAGCGGCGCCTTCCGGGAAGTTCACCGATCGCGACGCACTGACCACGCCGCCTTCGAGATGGTTGCCGCGCCGCACGAAACCGGCCAGTGCATCCGCCGCGCCACTGCCCTGCGCGCCATAGCCGGGCACCAGCATGAGGCAGGATGGCGCCAGCGCGCGCAGGCGGCGGGCCTCGTCCGGGCCAGTCGCGCCAGCCACCAGCATCAGGCTGGACCAGCCCGACGCGCCTGTCAGCCGCTCGATCGCCGGCTGCAGGGCCTCAACGACGCGGGCATAGAGCGGCGCGCCGCCCATGTCCTGCGTCTGGAAATCAGCCGAGCCCGGATTGGATGTGCGGGCCAGAACGACAACGCCCTTGCCGTTCGCCTCGGCCGCGGCGAGGAAAGGCTCCAGCGTGTCCATGCCCATATAGGGATTTACCGTGACCGCATCGGACGCAAACGGCGAGTTCTTGCCGAGATAGGCCTGCGCATAGCCCTCTGCCGTTGAGCCGATATCGCCGCGCTTGGCATCGGTGATAACGATCAGGCCTGCGGCTTTGGCGGCATCATTGACGCGCTGCAAGGCGCGCATGCCATCCGGGCCGAGGCGTTCGAACAGACCGACCTGCGGCTTGAGAACACCGGCGCGCCCGGCCACCTGTTCCACAATTGCTTCACCCCAGCGGGCGAGACCGTCAGGCGTATCGCCGCCGAACAAGGCGGGCACGCGCCCCGGATGCGGGTCAATCCCTACACAAAGGGGGCCAATGGCCCGCGTTGCGGCAACAAGGCGGCTGGCAAAATCAGTCATGGCCGCACCTGGCATGCAACCTTGACCACCTGCAAGCGGCGGCGGGCATTATCTGATTTCGGGCCATAGGTATTGGCGGTGAAGGGCTCGTGCGGGCCTTCGGTGATGGGCACGTTCAGACTGGTCAGGAAGGCCTCCACTGAGGACGGCGCTGCCGTATAGATACGGCCCCGGCGCGGGCTCTCGGCAACGATCACGCCGCGCACGCCGCCATTCTTGTCGAACACGGGACCACCGGAAATGCCGCCCAGCGTGCCGGTGAGGCCCTGCGTGCGGCCAATCTCGGCCCAGGCGAGGATCGGTTCCTGCCCGTCGCGGCGCCCGCGCGTGATCAGCTTGGAGCGGGACAGGAGGCGCGTTGCCACTTCGCCGGGACGGCCCTGCGGATAACCGACATGATAGCCCTCCGAGCCGACCCGCAGGGGCGAGCCGAGATCAAGCTTTACCGCAGCCGGGCTGCGGCCCGTGGAAATGAGGGCAAGGTCATGGTCCGGGTCGACCGTCACGCGTGCTGCAGGCACGTACTGGTCCGGCGCGATCAGCAAGCCGACACTGTTGCAGCCATCGACCACGTGCCGGGCGGTAACCCAGTCGCCTTTCGTGTTGATCGCAAACGCCGTTCCGATGCCGTCCTTCGGCTCATCGACCTGGACGAGGATCTGTTCATCGAGAATGGAGGGCGGCGGCAGCGTGGGCCCGTCGGATTCCAGCACCGTCGGCGGCGGCTCGGGCGCATCGGCGCTGCGTTCATTCGCAAAAAGGGTTCCGACCACGACGGTGAAGACCAGCAGGTACAGGACCCAGTCAAACGATCTCATGGTCGGGGGCGCCTCCTGCGCGCTAGAACCTTTGCAGGGCCGGATCCCACAATCCGGCGGCCAGAATAAGGGCGGATGACAGCTTGGCGGCGATCAGCACGATGGCCGCGCCGGCCTGGTCATCCTCGATGCGCCTTGGCAGATCGCGCAGGACGACATCCACCAGTCGGTACACGATCAATTGGAGAAGAAGCGCGATGACGCCCCAGATCAAGAGGTCGAGCAGGGAAACGCTTGAGGCCAGCGTGGACGCGATGGGGATGGCGAGGCCGGTGATCGCTCCTGCCAGCGCGAGGCCTGCCGACGCGTTTCCGCCTTTTACCAGTGCGAGTTCTTTCCACGGCGTCAGGAGTACATAAATAGTACTGGCGACAAGTAACATCAGCCCGGCTGATGTCGTCCAGATCAAAAAGCGAGGGAAAGCCTCAACGAAAGCACCGATTTCACCGTCCATCGATTTTGCCTATCCTCTACACGTCTAAACCCGTGGCCCTCCCAAGGCCGTTCCTATCCCTAAACACAGCGCGCCTGCGCCTCAAGGAGACTTCATCATGCTGACCGGAAAAACTGCACTCGTCACTGGATCCACGAGCGGTATCGGGAAGGCGATCGCGACCCGGTTCGCGCGCGAAGGTTGCAATGTCGTGCTTAACGGGTTTGGCGACGAGGCGGAGATTGAGGCTGAACGCGCCGGTATGGAAAAGGAATACGGTGTGAAAGTGGGCTATGCGAACGCAGACCTGACCAACCCGGACGCGATTGAAGGCATGATGGGCTATGTCGCCCGCGACTTTGGCGGCGCCGACATCCTCGTGAACAATGCCGGTGTGCAATATGTCGCCCCGATTGAGGAATTCCCCACAGCGAAATGGGACCTGATCATTGCCCTGAACCTGACAGCCGCGTTCCATACGACCCGCATGGTGCTTGGCGGCATGAAGGAAAAGGGCTGGGGCCGTATCCTCAATACAGGCAGCGCCCATGCCAAGGTCGCCTCGCCGTTCAAGTCGGCCTATGTGACGGCCAAGCACGGCCTCGCGGGCCTCACCAAGGTGACGGCGCTTGAAGGCGCCGAGCATGGCGTGCGCTGCAACCTTATCTGCCCCGGCTATGTGCACACACCACTGGTTGACGGGCAGATTGCCGACACGGCAAAGGCGCGTGGCATGTCGAAGGAAGAAGTGATCAAGAACGTCATTCTGGACGCCCAGCCGACCAAGCAATTCGTCACGGTCGAGCAGATTGCCGGCTTTGCCGCTTTCCTCTGCTCGCCCGACGCCGACCAGATCAACGGCGCGGAACTCTCCATAGATGGTGGCTGGACCGCCGCCTAAGCCTAATGCCGCCTACTCGCCCATCACATCGGCGAGGCAGGCGGCAATGGTCTCGCTCGTGTCGTCATGAGTGAAGAAGGTCTTCAGGTTCCAGTCCTCGTCCATGAGATAGAGCAGGCTCGTATGATCCATCGTGTAGCCGGCCGTGCTGCTCGGATCATCGACGCGCGAATAGTCGGCAATGAAGGCCTGCGCCGCCGCGCGGACCTGTTCGGGCGTGCCGGTGAGGCCGACCAGATTGTCCGGGAAGGCTGAGGTCGCGACATATTCGCTGAGCTTTTCAGGCGTATCGCGCTCCGGATCGATCGAGATCAGCAGCGTCTGCGGCGGCTCCATGCCTTCCGGCAGCATCTTGTAGGCGCGTGCCACGGTCACCAGCGTCATCGGGCACACGTCCGGGCAGTATGTGAAGCCGAAATAAATCAGTGCCGGATGGCCCTTGAACGTGTCCTGCGTGACCGCCTCGCCCTTGTCATTGACCAGCGAGATGGGCCCGCCAATCTCCGGATAGGCGCGGCTGAGACAGCCGGATTTCGTGCCGCCGGACTTTGCCTCTTGAGGCGCATCAACAGGGCCGGACGGGGAACAGGCGGTGGCGGCAAGGGCGCCGAGCGCAGCGATCAGGGTACGATAGGGAAAGGTCATGGCCGCGATATGCCGCCAACGCACCGCTTGGCGCAAGGGTCACGCTGACGCATAAGCATCGCATGGACGATATCACCCGCGACTCCCGTTACGGCCTCGACGATGCCGTGTTCACGCTGGCACCGGAAGGGCTCGGTTCGGCCCAGTCGGCACTGGGGCGCACGCGGCTGCGCACCTTCATCACGCTGCGCTGGCTGGCCGTGGCCGGGCAGACGGCTGCCGTGCTGTTTGTGGCCTTCGTGCTGGACTTCCAGCTGCCGCTGGCACTTTGCCTGGCGATTATCGCGGCCTCGGCCTGGCTGAACGTGTTCCTGGCCTTTGCCTTCCAGAGCCAGCGCCTGACGCGCGGCTGGGAGGCGAGCCTGCAGCTGGCCTTCGATACGCTTCAGCTGGCGGCGCTGATTACGGCCACGGGCGGCCTGTCGAACCCGTTCCTGCTGCTGCTTCTGGCGCCGGTGACCGTCGCGGCCCTTTCCGTGTCCCAGATGCGGGCGACTTTGGTGGCCGTTCTGGCCCTTTTGCTGGCCGCTTTGATGCCGTTCGTGGCCCTTCCGCTGCCCTGGCTGAATGGCGAAGTCATCAGCCTGCCGCCCCTCTTCCAGTGGGGCCAGTTCACGGCGCTCGCTGTGGGCCTTGTGTTCTTCTCGCTGTCGGCCGTGCGGGTCAGCCAGGATGAAGCCCGCCTTGTGCGCGCGCTCGATGCGGCGAGCGTTGTCATGGCGCGGGAGCAGAAACTGTCGGCGCTGGGCGCGATGTCGGCCATGACGACGCACGAGCTTGGCACGCCGCTGGCGACGATCCACCTTGTCTCCAAGGAATTGCTGGCCGAACTCGACCCCGATGATCCCAATGTGGAAGATGTGCGCCTGATTGCGGAACAGGCGGACCGTTGCCGGTCCATTCTGGCGACCATCCGTGAGGCACGTGAGGCGACCGATATCGTCCACGCCCTGATGCCGCTGGATGCGCTGGTGGAGGAGGCCGCCGCGCCGTTCAAGGGCCTTGGCGTCGACCTTGTCGTGCGCGCCGGGCCGGGCGAGCGCGGCGAGACGAGAGCCCCAATCCTCAATCGCAGCCCTGAAATCCTGCATGCCCTGGGTGCCTTTATCGAGAATGCCGTCAGCTTTGCCGACACGCGCGTCACGGCGGTGGCCTCATGGACCGACGACCAGGTCCTGATCACGATTACGGATGACGGCCCCGGCTTTGCGGCTGAAGTCATGCCGAAACTGGGCGAGCCCTATGTTTCGCAGCGCAGCGAGGCCCAGCTCGGCGGCGGGGACATGGGGCTTGGCTTTTTCATCGCCAAAACCCTGATCGAACGCACCGGCGGGCGCATCGCCACACGCAATCGTACACCGCCCAAACGGGGCGCCGTTGTGCAGGCGCTGTGGCCGCGCGCAGCACTTGAGGCTTCTAAATTGGCCTAAGCCGTGCAAAAGGCCTATATTGAATCTGAATCGCAAGAAGGAACGCGGCCATGGACCGCCCGGTGACAGTTAACGTGCATGAAAGCCTCAAGGGCGTGGAAGATCGTTCCTGCCTTGTGATGGATGATGATGGCCCGTTCGTACAACGCATGGCGCGGGCGCTGGCCCAGCGCGGCTTTGTGGTTTCCGCCGTCTCGACCGTCAGCGAGGGCAAGGATATTGCCCGCATGAACCCGCCCGCCTTTGCCGTGCTGGACCTGCGCCTGGAAGACGGCAGCGGGCTGGATGTGGTCGAAGTGCTGCAAAAATTCCGCCCAGATGCCCGTGCCGTGATCCTGACCGGCTATGGCGCCATCGCGACGGCTGTCGCGGCGGTCAAGGCTGGCGCGGTCGACTATCTGTCGAAACCGGCCGATGTTGACGATATCATCCGTGCGCTCACAGCCACGAAGGACGAAAAACCGGCGCCGCCGGAAAATCCGATGTCGGCCGACCGGGTGCGCTGGGAACATATCCAGCGCGTCTACGAGTTGTGCAATCACAATGTTTCCGAGACGGCCCGCCGCCTCAACATGCACCGCCGCACCCTGCAGCGCATCCTGGCGAAACGCGCGCCACGCTGAGTGCGCTAACACGTTTTTGAACGTGAAAATGCTGACGCTAGCGTCACGCAAATCGTAATGTTTGCAGCTGTTGCAAAGGATTTTCAACTGGCCTAATCGCGCCGGATGAAATCATCCTGCGCCCTCCCCGCCTCGCTTGTTTTGCTCTCCTTTGCCGCCCCGGCCCTTGCCCAGACTGAGGATGCCACGAAGCGTCTCGACCCTGTCGTGACGACGGCTGTTCCGGGCGCGACGCCGCTCAGCGACATTCCGATGTCGGTCAGCGTTATTGGCGCGGATGACCTGAAACTGGCCAATGCCTATCTCGGCGCCGAGGACGTGACGGACCTGCTGACGGGTGTTGATGCGGCGGTGGCCAATGGCACGCAGGTCGCGTTCCAGATCCGCGGCATTGGCGCGGTGGACCATCAGGCGCTGACGCCCGGCGCCGCGGCGGTTTATGCAGATGGCGTCTATTTGGCGACCAATGTGCAGACCGGCCTGATGCTGTACGATCTTGAGCGGATCGAAGTGCTGAAAGGCCCTCAGGGCACGCTCTATGGCCGCAATGCCTCTGGCGGCGCGATCAATTTCATCAGCGTGCGGCCGGGCGAAGGCCAGTCGCGTTACCTGAGCGCCGGGTATGGCAATCTCAACCGTGTGGACCTTGGCGGGGCCTATGGCGAGAGCTTCGGCGGCGGGTTCAGCTATCGCCTCGCCGGGCGCTACCTGTCGCGCGATGCGGCACTGGACAATGTGGCCGGGCCTGAAGACGCGGGCGGCGTGCGTGACGAGTTCGGCCTGCGCCTTAGCCTGAACTGGGACGAGATGCTGGGTGGTCGCCTGCTGGTGCGCACGCATTATGAGGAAGACAATGGCGTCAATGCCTCGCCGCGCAATGACAGCCTTGCCCTTGGGGGCCATGAGATCGCGGTTGAAGGCACCGGCACGCAGGACACGGATAATGCCTTCTATGGCGTATCGGTGGACTATACGCGCGACCTGGGCCGCTGGGAGCTGTCGTCGCTGACGGCCTTTGAAGGCTATGCGCAGCAATACGGCTTTGATTTTGATGGCGCGCCTGCCCTGTTCGGCAATGCGGCCCTCAGCGCGAACCTCGCCTATGACCGCTCGTTCCGGCAATATTCACAGGAATTCCGCCTGCAGACGGACTGGGCCGGCGGGCACACGCTGTTCGGCCTCAGCGCCTCGACTGATGATTTCAGCCAGACCTATACGATCTGGTGCGGCACCCTGGACCAAAGCACACTGATCGGCACCTGCCCCTATGTCGGCGCCGCCAGCCGCGCAGGCCCAACGCCCGTATCGCCGAGCCGGGCGATGACGCTGGTGACCGATATCAACCAGTCGCGCGAGACGCTCGCGGCCTTCACGCACAATGATTTCGACCTGACCGACCGGCTGACCGCCACGCTCGGCCTGCGCGTGACACATGAAGAGATCGACGGGCAAGGCAGCGGGCGGCATGTGTTTGAGGATAGCACGATTGGCTACAACAATGTGAGCGGCCTCGGCCTTGCCTATGGGTCCAACACGATCGACGAGACGCGCCTCAGCGGCAATGCGGCGCTTGCCTACGACCTTGGCCCCGGCACGGCCTATGCCTCTGTCGCCAACAGCTACAAGTCGGGCGGGTTCAATGGCGAAGTGCAGAACAATGCGACGCATTTTGCCGATGAGGGCCTCTTCGATGTCGAGTCGGTGACGGCCTATGAGGTCGGCTACAAGGCACGGCCGACGGAGGCACTGACATGGACGCTGGCAGCCTTCTGGCAGGATTATGATTCGCCGCAGGCACGTATCTTCGTGAACTTTCCGCTGCCGGACGGATCGAGCATCACGTCAAACTCGCTGTCGAACCTCGATGCAGCAACCGTTTATGGTGCCGAGGCGGACGTGACGTGGCGGGCGACGACGCGCCTGACACTGGACGCCGGGCTGACGCTGCTCGACACCGAGATTGACCAGCAAACCGATATTGGCGGCAATGCGGGGGCCTTTAATGGCAATGCCCTGCCCTTTGCGTCGGACGTGTCCGCAACGCTAGGCGCGCGTTATGACTTCGCGCTGACGCCGGGTGTGGACGCCAGCCTTGCGGCCCACGCCAAGTATCGCGGCGACTATTATCTTGACCCGGAAGGCCTTGAGGCCCGAATGCAGAAGGGATTCACGACGCTCCAGGCCGAGGCAAGTTTCGCCTTTGTCGACACAGGGCTGAGCCTGACACTCTGGGGCCGGAACCTCACCGATGAAGACTATGCCCTCTCGGGCTATGGCTTCATCGGCTACAACACGTTCCGCTCAGACCCGCGCACCTATGGCGTGCGGCTGGATTACAGTTTCTAGGTTGTTGGTTTCATCAGCGCCATGGCGCCGATGACCATGGCTTCTGTACCAAGCTTCACGGAGGGCTCCGGTGCGATCTTGAAGAAGGGCGAATGATGCGACGGGGCGCTGTCCACGTCTGCTTCCGGCGTACCGCCAACACTGAAATAGACGCCCTTCACGCCCGTTTCTGGCGTGACGAAATAGGCAAAGTCTTCCGCGCCCATACCGTCGCGCGGCTGGCTGTACAGCGTGCCCTCCGGCAGCGAGGCCGTAAAGGCGTCGCGCAGGCGCTGGGCCGTGTCGGCATCATTGATGGTTGGCGGCGTGGACTCGGTTTTCGAGCGGGTGACTTCCGGCATCAGGTCTTCCGGCACGTTGAGCGAGATGGCGACGCCTTTCGCCACACGGTCGATACCGTCGAGCAGCTGCGTGCGCACTTCAGGGCTGTCGGAACGGACGGTGAGCTGCATCTCCACCTTGTCGCCGATGATGTTGTGCTTGGCCCCGCCATGGAAGGCGCCAACCGTGATGACGCCCGCATCAAGCGGTGCAATGGAGCGCGAGACCACCGACTGGAGCGTCACGACAATCTGCGAGGCGACGAGCACCGGGTCGATGCCCATGTGCGGATAGGCGCCGTGCGTGCCGACGCCGTGGACGAGAATGTCGACACTGTCGGAACTGGAGGCGACGATATTGAGCGGGACCAGGATCTTGCCGGTGGGCGTGTCAGCCGAGACGTGAAAGGCGATGGCATAGTCAGGCTTGGGGAAGCGGGTATAGAGCCCGTCCTCGATCATGGCGCGTGCGCCACCGATGCGCTCCTCGGCAGGCTGGCCAACGAGAATAAGCGTTCCGGCCCATTCATCCTTGCGGGCGGCGAGCTGTTTTGCGGCGCCGACGAGGGAGGTGATGTGCACATCATGACCGCAGGCATGCATGACGGGTTTCTCCACGCCGTCGATATCGACCTGCGTGACCGTGGAGGAATATGGCAGGCCTGTGTCTTCCTTGAGCGGCAGGCCGTCCATGTCGGCGCGGATGAGGACCGTCGGGCCTTCGCCATTCTTCATGACGGCGACCACGCCTGTGCCGCCGACGCCTTCGGTGACGTCAAAGCCATACGCCTTGATTTCTTTGGCGAGTGTCTTGGCCGTGTTGGTTTCGCGGAAGGAAAGTTCGGGATGGGTGTGGAAGTACGTGAACAGGGCGCCGAGATGATTGTCGTAATCGGCGGCGATATCGGAACGGAGCGCTTCGTCTGCGACGGCAGGCGCCGCGCCGAGCGCGATCATTGATACGGCCATGGCCAGGGGCTTCAGGTTCATCATGTCTCTCCAAATTTATAGGGAGAGGCTAGGCGGCTGGTCGTGGCCTGTAAATAACTGATCCGGCTAGGTCCCGGGGCAGCTCCCGTAATCGAAGCGGATCGCGCGGAAATTGACCGGGTCGCCGTTGGAATAGTTGAGCGCATAGCGCGGCTCGGACTCGGTGACGCAGAGCTTCATCCTGGCGGCTGCGGCGCGCAGGTTGGCGACTTCGTCGGCGATGGCGGGAACGGCTTTGCGATCCTCGAAATTGATGAGGTAGACGACCGGATAGGCGGCGGGGTCAGTCGGCAGGTCGAGCGGGGTTTCGGGCGGGTGCAGGTTCTGCGTGCCCATGGTGAGGATATAGGAGGGCTCTGCATAGCCGAGCGCGAGGATGCGCTGCGGCGCGACCGTGTTGCAGTCGGCATCATCGCCCGGCACGCCGCAAACTTCCTCCAGCGCCGCACGGGCGGTCTCGGTCGGCTGCAGCCAGACCTGGCTCGGCAGCATGAAGATGCGCACATGCCAGCCGATCGTGACGCTGGCGGCGATCGCGAGGAGGATGGCGAGGCCGTCCTTGCGGCGGGCAAATTCCACGATGGCAAAGCCCGCCAGCGCAAAGCCGATCCACCAGAGCCAGAGCGGGAAGCTGCGATAGGCCGTCCATGAGTCGAGCACCTGGCTGGCCGCGACGGTTTTGAAGTCGCCTGCGGTTTCTTCCATGTAGAAGACCGCGACGCCCGGGAAGGAAACTGCGAGCAGCAGGATCGCGCCGATGGCGAAGAGGACGAGCGATATCCAGCGGCTCACCGGCATGCGCACGCCGTCCATCAGCTGCACGGCGGCATAGCCACAGAGCAGGCCCATGGCCGGATAAGCGGGCAGGATATAGTGGCTGAGCAGCGTGGGCATCAGCTCGAAGAAGACGAAGGTGAGCGCGGCCCAGGCGACGATGAAGCGGATCGCGCGGGTCTCGTCGGTGAGGCCGTCAATGCCGATGGGCCAGCGGGCCTTCCAGTCGTCGCGTCCTGCAATGTACCAGAAGGCAGCGAGCAGGAGGGCGGGATAGGCGGGCAGCGTCTTCAGCGTGGAGAGCGTGCCGAGCGTTTTCGCCATGAGGCCCGTGCCCTCAGGATGCGGCAGCAGCGGCAGGGCGAAGAGGAGCACGGTGAGGAAAGCGAACACCACGGCGGCGATGGCGGCGGAGTCGCGCAGCCATTTCCAGCCAAACTCATTGCGGGGCTTCAGGCGGTGCCATGCCGCGACGCAACCGGGGGCGAGCATAAGGGTCGCCGGGAAGAACCAGGCTGGCAGATGGGTCAGGTGGTAGAAGGGCCAGCCGCCATGGCCTTCGGAGGCGCCGGTGAACTTGTCTTTCAGGTCCTTGCCGACGGCGCCCTTGATGAATTCGCCATGTGTCGCGGCCTGAATCCAGAGGAACCATGGCAGGACGAGCGCCACGAAGATCAGCGGCCCGGGCCACCAGAGGAGGACTTTCCACCAGTCCCCGCCCTTGCCGACAGTCGCCTTGGTCCACACCCAGGCGCCGATACCGGCATAGGCCGCCACCATCGGGCCGACAGGGCCCTTGATGAGGAAAACGAGACCCATGGCTGTCCAGAAGAGGAGCGCCATGCGTTTGGACTGGTCGCCCCGCATATAGAGCCGGGCAAGCGCGCCGATGCTCAGCGTGGTCAAAAAGACCAGCACGCCATCGGTTTTGGAAATATGCGCCTCGCTTGTGAGGAGGAGGGTCGCCCCGAAGAGGGCCGCGCCGAGGAAACTGGCGCGCCTTCCGATCAGGGGGATGCCGCACCAGAAGCAGGCGAGCGTGCCGAGCGCTGCGCCGAGCCAGCTGGGCACGCGATAGGTCCATATCTGCTTGGCGTCCGCGCCGGTGAAGAGGGCCGTTGAGCCCGCCTGCAGCCAGTGAATGCCGGCGGGCTTCTTGTTGCGCAGCTCGTCCTGGTAGCGCAGGCGGATATAGTCGCCCGATTCCAGCATCTGCTTGGAGGCCTGCGCGAAGCGGCTTTCGTCGCGGTCGAGCGCAGGCAGGTTGAACACGCCGGGCGCCGCGGCCCCGAACGTGATCACGAAAAGCAGGACCCAAGCTTTCCACCCGGTCGAGATACGGTCGAGGAATGTCATGGCTTTGCCTTCTAGCGACTGTCGCGCGCGCCGTCTTGTGGTTTTGGGCAGGAAAGCGGAGACCAGCGGCAAGTGCGGTAGGGTCTCGCTTTTGCCGCCTTGCCTCGTTATGAGGCTTGGTTCGTTCTCCTGACAGCCCGAAGGCTTTCTGTTTTGGCCAATTCCCTCGAATTCTCAATCGTCGTGCCGCTGCATAATGAGGCTGGCAATGTCACCCGCCTGATCGAGGAGATCGCGCGGGCGCTGGACGGGCGCGCCTTCGAGATGCTGTTCGTCGACGATGCCTCGACCGACGACACACGCGCCGTGCTGGTGGAGCTGAAAAGCCGTTTCCCGATGTTGCGCGTTGTGGCCCACCGCAAGAATGCGGGCCAGAGCCGGGCCATTCGTTCGGGCGTGCTGGCGGCGCGGGCACCGGTGATCGGCACACTGGACGGCGACGGCCAGAACGACCCGGCCGACCTGCCGGACCTTTACCGCGCCTTGACGCGGGCTGATGCGCCCCAGGACCTGAAAATGGTGATGGGTCGCCGCGCCAGCCGCAAGGATACGGCGTGGAAGCGATTCGGGTCGCGCTTTGCCAACAATATCCGCATGCGCCTGCTGAACGATGACTGCGATGACAGCGGCTGCGGCATCAAGGCTTTCTACCGCGAGACCTATGTGTCCCTGCCCTATTTCGATCATATGCACCGCTACATGCCCGCGCTCTTCCGGGCCGAGGGGCATAAGGTGGAATATCGCGACGTGAACCACCGTCCGCGCGCCACGGGCACCTCGAACTATACCAATTTCGGCCGCCTCGGCGACGCGCTGTCAGACCTGCGCGGCGTGATGTGGCTGATCCGCCGCCGGCGCAATCCGGGCGGTGCGGACGAGCTTTAGGCGCCGATACGCTGCCGGATGAAGGCCGCGCGATCCTTGATCGGGGCCAGCGGCACCTCAACCAGCGAAAACCCGAGACTTTCATAGGCCCCGCGCACCAGCGCGCCGAAAGCGTCGCTGCCGCCGAAATCGAGCGTGCGCTCGGCGTCCTGCGTGTAGATCGCCTGCCAAGGCGGGAACCAGAACACGGTTTGCGGGCGCGGCATGGCCGCGATGGCGGTGCGAATGGCGCCGTCCGGCAGCTGCCAATAGGCGGTATAGGCGAGCAGGTCTGGCAGGCCGCGGTCGCAGATGGCGGGTCCAGAAACACCGCGCAGGGATTGCTGGTCTTCGATTGCCTGCTGCAGCATCAGCGAAACAAACAGGGCCGGGTCCTGATCGCCCGTGCCGCGCCCGCCTGTTGCACGCTGATCGGCAAGGACCCGCCGGGCAGGCTCGCTGACCGTTTGGAAATCTGGAGCGAGATGGGTCAGGACGCTCGACTTGCCGCTGCCAGGCGGACCGGTCAAAATATGAATGTCTGGCACGTATTTCTCCGTGGAGTGGCGTTTATGACCCGAAATTGCCGTGTTTACCGCTGTTTATGGGTAGAGGGCCGCACCGGGCGGCCAGCATGGGGAAATCCGCTCGCATCGCTGGGCGCATTACGGTAAACCTCGTGTTAACTCAGCCGCAGGACGGGTGGTGTTGGAATGAACAAAGACACGAAGATCGCGCTGGCGGGAGCAGCGGTCGCCAAGATGGAACGCCAGAAGCGTGAGAAACACGCTTCTCACGACTCGGATAAAAAGGGGTACTTCATGCGCGTAATTTTCGGGATCTTTCCGCTGCTGGTCATTCCGGTAGTGTTGTACAATCTGCTGGCGCTTGGCTTTGGCGGCGCTGTCGAGACGGTCAATGCGCAGGGCGAACTTGTGCGCTCGACTGTCGCGCCGATCCTCAATCTGCTCAACGGGCCATTCATGCACCTGCCGATGATTTCCGGCGTGGACTGGATGCTGACCAAGGGTGACGCGATCCTGCTGGTGGCAGTGATCTTCCTGTTCCTGGAAATCCTGAAATCGACCAGCACGGGCACATCGACCATCATCAATCACGCCGTGTCGATGATGCTGTTCATCGTCTGCCTGATCCAGTTCCTGCTGCTGCCGAACTTTGCGACGTCGACCTTCTTCATCCTCATGTCGATGACATTGCTGGACGTTCTGGCCGGCGTGGTCGTGACAATCGTCTCGGCGCGGCGCGACTTTGGCGTGGCAGGCGACGTCTAGGCCTTCCTATTCCCCGGCCGCCGCGAAAAAACTTTCGCTGGTGCGCCGGGATCGGGCCGCCCTTGCGAGGGATTGCAGGAAGGTGGCCGTCCACCAGTCATTGTCATGCCTTGCTATCTCTCGCCACATGGCGTCGTGGCGTGTGCGGCGCTCTTCCAGCGGCATGGTGACGGCGCGGGTGATGCCATCGGCTATCGAGGCAGCATCATAGGGATTGATCAGCAGCGCGCCTTCGGCGAGCTGTTCGGCGGCGCCCGCAAAGCGCGAGAGGATGAGGACGCCGGGATCGGCTTCATCCTGCGCGGCAACATATTCCTTGGCGACCAGGTTCATGCCGTCATTCAGCGGCGTGACGAGGGCAATGTCGGCGCGGCGGAAGAGGCCGGCCAGCCGTTCGCGGGGGATGGACCGATGGATATATTGCACCGGCATGTAGCCGATATCCCCGAACTCGCCATTGACCTCGCCTGAAAGCTGTTCGAGGTCGCGCCGTATATCCTTGTAGGCCTGAACGTCCTCGCGGGTGGGCGGGGCGATCTGCAGGAAGGCGATGCGGTCAGCCTCCACATGCCGGTCCCGCAGGAAGGCCTGAAAGCCGCGCAGCCTGTGCGGCAAGCCCTTGGAATAGTCGAGGCGGTCAACGCCGATCATCACCTTCTGGGCCGACGTGGTGATCTCGGGTAGTTCGGGCGCCTCTTCGGCGGCGGTGCGGAAGCCGGTTGCATCAATGCCGATGGGAAAGCTCGCGACCTGGATGAAATCATTCTTGAAGCGCAGGCGCCCGTCGGACAGCAGTTCCGCGCGGCCAAGCGTGCGGAAAGCGCCAATGAAATTGGCGACGTCGCGCTGCGTCTGCAGGCCGACAAGGTCATAGGCGGAGAACCAGTCGAGGAATTCGGCATTGTCGGACAAGGCGCGGATGCCGTTGGCGGCGGGGAACGGGATGTGGAGGAAAAAGCCGATGGGGTTTCGCACGCCAAGCTGGCGCAGCTCGTGCGCGAGCGGGATCAGATGGTAGTCATGGATCCAGATCGTATCGTCCGGGCGCAGGTGCGGCGCCGAGAGTTCGGCGAGGCGGCGGTTGACGAATTTGTAGGTCGTGAACTGGCCGACGCTGACGCTGAGGAGGTCGGCCCGGCCATGGAAAAGCGGCCAGAGGACCGAGTTGGAATAGCCGAGATAATAGCTCGCATGTTCCTGCGGCGAGAGGGCCATGGCGAGGCGTTCAAAGGACGCGCCGGGGTGATCGATGAGCGCGTCCGGACCATTGCCGGACCCTTCCCTGACCGTTTCAGTACCAATCCAGAGCCCTCCCCGGGAAGCCATCGTGTCATTCAGGGCGACAACCAGACCGCCGCTGGGCTTGTCGCCCAGTGGCACACGGTTCGAAAATACGACAAGTCGCGTCACGTCTCCCTCTCCTGATTGTCAGTTCAACCTGTGAACGTAGCGCCCCCCTCTCGGTTCCACCTGTATCGCTAACATCTGCACCGGTGCGCGCGGAACGATCCGAGGTGACGCTTCGTTGGTTCTGCAAGCACACACATTGCGCAGGAGACAAAACCCATGAACACGATTGCCCCCCAGATACATGAAGACGGCCTCCCCGGCAGCGAGGCAGACCTGTCGCCCAAGCCGGAATGGGAACCCCGCTATCCAGGCTCGGGCCGGCTCGAAGGAAAGGTCGCGCTGATCACTGGCGCCGATAGCGGCATCGGCCGCGCGGTGGCGGTGCTGTTTGCGCGCGAAGGCGCCGATATTGCCTTTGTCTATCTCTCGGAAACCGAAGACGCCGAGGCGACCTGCAAGATGATCGAGGATGAGGGGCGCGACGCGCTCGCCATCAAGGGCGATCTCGGCGATCCGGATTTCGCACAAATGGTCGTTGCAAAGACGATTGCGCGGTTCCAGACGATTGACGTTCTGGTCAACAATGCCGGGGAACAACACCCCGACAAGGATATCGAGGACATTACCGATGCGCAGCTGAAGCGCACGTTCCAGACAAACATCTTCTCGATGTTCTACCTGACGCAGGCTGCGCGCCCGCACCTGAAAGAAGGGGCGTCGATCATTAATTGCACATCGGTGACCATGTATGCCGGTGCCAGCGAGCTGCTCGACTATTCGGCCACCAAGGGCGCGATTACGGCGTTCACGCGCTCACTGTCGGAAAACATTGTCGGCGACGGCATTCGCGTCAACGCCGTGGCGCCGGGGCCTATCTGGACGCCGCTCAATCCGGCTGGCGGAGCGTCGCCGGAGAAGCTGGAACATTTCGGTGAAGGAACGCCGATGGGACGCCCCGGCCAGCCGAACGAAGTGGCGCCGAGCTTCCTTTTCCTCGCCTGCGAGGATTCAAGCTACATGTCGGGTCAGGTCCTGCACCCGAACGGCGGTATCATCGTCGGCTCGTAAGGGCCCGCGCCTAGTCCTTTTTGGCGAGGTCTGCGAGCTGGTCCTGAATGGCCTGCATCTGGGCCTGCATGGCGGCGAGCGCGTCAGCCTGGAAATCCATGATCGGATTTGACGGCGTCTGTTTCTCGTTATGGGACGCCTTGTGAAGCGTGGGCATGAACATTTTCATGCCCTGCTCGAACATCGCCATGTTGCGCCGCGCCTGTTTTTCGAACAGCGACATCGGGTTGGCCGCCTTGGTCCATTCCTTTTGCGTGTCGGCAAAGCTGTTCATCGACATGTCGAGGAAGGCCGGAAGGAAGGCCTGTCCGCCGCCACCATAGAAACCGATCAGCTTGCGCAGGAAGTTCAGCGGAAGGGCGCCTTCCCCCTTTGTTTCCTGCTCGAAAATGATCTGCGTGAGCACCTGACGGGTCAGATCCTCTCCCGATTTGGCATCACGCACTTCAAAATCCCGGCCCTCACGGACGAGTTCGGAAAGGTGTTCCAGCGTCACGTAAGATGACGTGGATGTGTCGTAGAGACGCCGATTCGCGTATTTCTTGATGATGATCGTCTGGGACGATCCATTTGGCTTGGCCATATCCTACCCTCAGTTCTCCTCAATGGGAGAAGCAATTATTGTGCTATGCAGCAATATTTGCACAGAATTTGCGTGTGACCAATGCGCTATTGAAGTCTACCAGCCATGAAGGCTAGAGACGGGGTAGCAAAAGCCGGAGGAAAATAAGGCATGACAAAGACAGTACTGGTCACGGGGGGCACGCGCGGTATCGGGCGTGCGATCAGCGAGACTATGAAAGCAAAGGGCTACAAGGTTGCCGCCAATTACGGTGGCAATGACGAAGCGGCCAAGCTTTGCGAAAAAGAAACCGGCATCCGTTGCTACAAGTTCGACGTGGCTGACTATGAAGCCGTCGGCAAAGGCATCGCGGCCATCGAGGCCGATCTCGGCCCGATCGACATCGTGATCAACAATGCCGGCGTGACGCGCGACGCACCCTTCCACAAGATGACACTCGACCAGTGGCAACAGGTCATCAATATCGACCTGACCTCGGCGTTCAACGTGACGCGCCAGGTGTGGGACGGCATGCGCGAGCGCGGTTTCGGCCGGGTGATCAACATCTCGTCGATCAACGGACAGAAGGGCCAGTTCGGCCAGGCGAACTATTCCGCCGCCAAGGCTGGCCTGATCGGCTTCACCAAGGCGCTCGCCCAGGAAGGCGCCAAGAAGGGCGTCACCGTGAACGTGGTCTGCCCTGGCTATATCGATACGGAAATGGTTCAGGCCGTGCCGGAGAAAGTGCTGGAAGGCATCATCGCGTCGATCCCGGTCGGCCGTCTCGGCAAGGCTGAAGAGATCGCCTCCATGTGCGCCTATCTCTCCAGCGAGGAAGCCGCCTTCATCACCGGCGCAACCATGACGGTGAACGGCGCGCAATATATCGCGGGCTAGGCCTGCCGACATTGCAAGCAAGACGAAGAACCGGACCGGCCCCGCGCCGTCCGGTTTTTCTGTATTTAAAGACGCGGGAGGCGAGGTGCCGGGAACGCGTTTTTTGTATTTCAGGATAGATGCAAGGTCGCGATCCCTTGCCCCGTCTCCCGCGCTGCCCGGCAAGATGGGAGCCAGCCGGACGGGACGAGAATACGTCAGGACGCGCGCTGTCGGACAAGTTTTTGGCCAGGCCATAATGGGCGGGCGATTGCGGCGCATTTCCTGTTGGAAAGAGCGCGCTAGACCTTTGGCCGCCAGTCAGGCGGGGCCAGTTCGAAGCCCTTGAACTCGAAGCCCGGCGCGACCGTGCAGCTGACCAGGGTCCACGCGCCGAGCGTTTCGGCGGTCTGCCAGTGATGGGCGGGCACGACAATTTGCGGATGCTGGCCAGCGCGCAGGTCCGGGCCGAGCTGGAAGGCGTCTGCGCCCTTGCCGTCCGGCGGCGACAGGGTGAGCGCAAGCGGGCCGCCGGCATGCCAGAACCAGCATTCATCCGCATCAACACGGTGCCAGGCGGAGACCTCATCGGCCTGCAGCAAGTAGTAGATGGCTGTGGATGTGGGCCGATAGCCATGCATGGCCGGGGCGCGGAACGTCTCCGCATAATGGCCGCCTTCCGGATGCGGCTTCAGGCCGAGCAGGCGGATGATCTCATTGGCGCCAAGGTCCCCCGAGATCGCGTTCATCAGAACCGGTCCTTGCGGCCACGGATTTCCGCGAACGTGGCGACCGGGTCGCCGGGATGGCCCATCGCCGCCTGAAGGGCCGGATCGTCGGCCCGCAGGAAGGGATTGGTCTTCAGTTCGCGCGCGAGCTGTGTCGGCACCGTCCATTCATTGCGGGCGCGCTTGTCGGTGATCTCGTTCACATAGGCGGCGAGCGCCTCATTGCCGGGATCGACGGTGACGGCGAATTTTGCGTTCGAGGCCGTATATTCGTGGGCGCAGTAAAGCGCCGTTTCCGGCGGCAGGTTCTTCAGGCGCGTGAGGGAGGCCCACATCATGTCCGGATTACCCTCGAAGACGCGGCCACAGCCGAGCGCAAAAACCGCGTCGCCGACAAAGGCCGTGGATTCCCCCGCCAGATGATAGGCGATGTGACCCAGCGTATGGCCCGGCACATCGATGACGTGCGCGGTGAGGCCACCGAGGGAGACGGTATCGCCGGTCTTCACCGCGCGGTCGATGCCGGGGATTTTCGCCGCTTCACCAGCCGGGCCGGTAATGGTGCAGCCGGTGGCCTCCTTGATGGCGAGATTGCCGCCGGCATGGTCCGGATGCCAGTGCGTGTTCCATATCTGCGTGATGGTCCAGCCGCGCGCGGCGGCCTCGGCGAGATATTTCTGCGCGTCGGGCGTATCCACGGCAGCGGTCTCGCCGGACACGGAATCATGTGCAAGGAAGCCGTAATTATCATTCAGGCAGGGAAACTGGTGTATCTGGAACATCAGGTCGGATCTCCGGGCGGCTTCAATTCGTGGTCGTAAAACCCTAAATAACACAAGGAAGCCCATGCGTCAGGATGCCGTCACCTTGGAGCGATTCTATGCCTCCCCGCTGGGGAGCGCGGCCGCGCGCATCCTGTCGGCGAAGTTGGTCGACCTGTGGGGCGAGGCCAACAATGTGTCGGTTCTGGGCCTTGGCTATGCGATTCCGGTGCTCGACGCCTTTGGCGACCAGCCGGGGCGCAGCGTGGCCGCCGTGCCTTTCGATCATGGCCCGGTGCGCTGGGACCCGACCGGGCGCGGCAATGCGACCGTTTCCGTTGGCGACCTGCGCCTGCCCTTCCCGGATGGCCAGTTTGACCGCGTGATCGTGCTGCACGGGCTTGAGGAAACGGGCGATCCGCGCGCCTATTTGCGGGAGATCTGGCGCGTGATGGCGCCGGAGGGCCGCATCGTGCTGGCTGTTTCCAACCGGGCGGGCCTGTGGAGCCGGGCGACCCGGACGCCGTTTGGCCAGGGCCGACCGTGGAGCCGGTCGCAGCTGATGAGCCTGCTCTCGATTGGCCTCTTCCAGGTAACGGCCAGCGCCAGCGCGCTCTATATGCCGCCTGTGTCGGCGCGACTGGTGACCGCTGCGGCGGAGGGCTGGGACGCGATCGGGCGGATCATCACGCCCGGCCTTGGCGGCGTGGTGCTGGTCGAAGCGGTGAAGAGATTGTATGCTGAACCGGGAGGCGGCGCCGTCGCGCCTGTGGCGGAACGGGTGCGGATTGCCAAGCCTGCCGCGACATCACGGCGCGAAAAACATTGACGCAGTCGGTGCGACCGATACGTTCGCACCTGCAAAAACCAAAGGGCTGGTGGACTATGAAACTCGTTACCGCAATCTTTAAACCAAGCCGTCTCGACGCCGTGATCGATGCACTGTCCGAGGCTGGCGCAACTGGCCTGACCGTATCGGAAGTGCGCGGCTATGGCCGGCAGCAGGGCAAGACGGAAGTCTATCGGGGGGCCGAATATGAAGTGCGCCTCCTGCCCAAAGTGAAAATCGAGGTCGCGTGCAGCGAGGTCGACGCAGACCGTTTTGCCGACGCGATCATCTCGGCGGCCAATACGGGCACGATCGGCGATGGCAAGATCTTCATCACGACGCTCGGTTCCGTGGTGCGCATCCGCACCGGCGAGCGTGACGAGCAGGCCCTGACGGGCTGATCCGCCACGCGTCTATGGCAAACCATAGATTAACGCGGGCGGCATTGTTTTGCCGCCCGGCGCAAAGCTTCATGAACGGGGGCCCTGTAAGGATGACAGCCTAGTATCGGGCGGGGTCATGCCATGCAGTATCTGTTTCACTCCTTCACAGGCGGGCCATTCTGATGTCCGTTCTGTCCGGGATTCTCCTCGCCAATATCTCGCTGGCCTTGCTGGCAGCCCTGATCTACTGGCAGGGGACCATGCATGCCGAACAGCTGCGCGACGTGCGGCTTCAGTTCAGCAAGCTCTCTTCGACCGATCCGGTCACCAATCTTCCCAATCGCGCCAAGCTGCATGAACGCCTGACTGAGGCGCTTGAAGCCGACGGGCCAGACCCGGCCCTGATGGTGATCGAGCTGGACGGGTTCAAAGTGGTCAATGACACGTTGGGCCACGAGACGGGGGACGAACTGCTGAAGGCCGTGGCCATGCGTGTGACCAGCTGCCTGCACGACAAGGACATGCTGGCGCGTGTTGGCGGCGGCGAGTTTGCGGCCCTGATAACACGCCCGGACGCAGAAGTGCGCGCCACGCAGACGGCGCAATCGATTGACGAGGCCATGCACGCGCCCTTCCGCATCGGCGAGGACGTGATCAGCATGAAAGCCAATATCGGCATCGCCCCGACGCTGAAAGGTGAAGTGCCGGCAACGGAAATCCTGCGCCGGGCGGACGTCGCCATGTTTGCGGCCAAGAATGACCGGCTTGAGACGATCCGCACCTATTCGCCCGCCATGGATGAAGCGCTGCAACTGCGCCGTACGATCAATTCCGAACTTGACCGCGCGCTGATGAACAATGAGCTGACCCTGGTCTACCAGCCGCTTGTATGTGCACGGACGGGCAAGGTGATGAGCGCCGAGGCGCTGATGCGCTGGCCGAACAAGCAGGGACTGGCCGGCTCGCCGGGCGTGTTCATTCCGATTGCCGAGGAAAGCGGGCTGATAACGAAACTCGGTGCCTGGGCGCTTGACCAGGCCATGCTGGAAATCAAGCGGCAGAAGACGATCCCGATCGCGGTCAATGTCTCGCCCGTGCAGTTCCGCGTCGATGGATTTGCCAATAGCGTGGAAGCCGCGCTGGAGCGCCACGGCATCGAACCCGCTCTGCTGCATATCGAAATCACTGAAGGCGTGCTGATCTCGCACACGGGCGAAGCGCAGCGCACGATGAACCGCCTGCGCCAGATGGGCGTGCAGGTGCTCCTCGACGATTTTGGCACAGGCTATTCATCGCTGAGCTATCTGCAGCAGTTCCAGTTTGACGGACTGAAGATCGACCGCGCCTTCATCCAGCAGCTCGATATCGGCCATACGGGCCGCGAACTGCTGAAATCGATCATTGCGCTGGGACACAGCCTGAACATGAAAGTGGTCGCCGAAGGCGTCGAGACCGAGGACCAGGCAGCCGTTCTGCAATTGCTGTCATGTGACTTCCTGCAGGGCTATGCGCTGGGACGCCCGGGCGACGCTGACGCGCTGCACGCCATGACCGGTCCGGAGGAATTGCTGGGCGGCCTGACCCGCAAGGGTGGCGGCTGGACCGGCGCGGTCAACTAGCGATCCTTGATATCGGACGCGGTGACTTCTTCCGCGCCATGATGGAGCTGAAGGTTCAGCAGCACCGCCTTGGCGACCGGCAGGAGGATCATGCAAAGCCCGATCAGGACGACGCATAGCGCCACGAAGGACAGGATCTTCAGGCCCGTGGGCAACGGACTCATCGGCAACAGGAACAGGAACGGCGCCAGCAGGATCAGTACGCCGAAGCCGACAAAGAAGGCCGGGCCGTCCGCCGTGTCAGCCGATGTCATGTCACGTCCGCAGACCGGGCATTCCGAATTGAGCTTCAGATAGCCCGAAAACAGCTTTCCTTCGCCGCAATTGCCGCACCGCAGGCGCAGGCCCGAAAGGATGGGGGATGTATTCGACATGTCGGTCTCCGTGTTTCACCGCTCATGTAGGCGCTCAGACGCGCCTTTAAGCCGTGCCAAACCGTCGCTGGAGCTCATAGGTCGCAGTTGAGGCCCGCGCATTATCCTCAGACCAGACTTGACCTTGGGCCTCGCTTTGCACACCAGAGCAGCGCAGATGACCTGAACAAGAGTATACCCAATGACCGACCCTGTCTTTCCCTCGATTGCCATTATCGGCACCGGCCTTATCGGCGCATCCATTGCCCGGGCTGCCGCCGAGTATGGCGCAGCGGGATCGGTCAGCCTTTATGACGTGAGCGACGACGTGCGCCAGCGCGCGGCAGGCCTTGGCCTGGGAGACGTTGCGGAGACGCTGCAGGCCGCTGTGGCAGAGGCTGACTGCGTGTTGCTGTGCGTGCCGGTTGGCGCGCTGGCGGCGGTCGCGGCCGCCGCTGTGCCGCATATGAAGACCGGGGCGATCCTGACCGATGTGGGCTCTGTGAAGGGGGAGGCGGCTGCCGCCCTGATGGCCGCAGATGATGGACGTGTGCATATCATTCCGGGTCACCCGATTGCCGGCACCGAGCAATCGGGCCCGGAAGCCGGGTTTGCCACCCTGTTCCGCGATGCCTGGTATATCCTGACGCCGGGGCCGAGCACGGACGAAGCCTATCTTGCGGGCGTCGACGCGCTGACGCGCTTCTGGCAGGCGCTGGGCTCGAAAGTGGAGACCATGGACAGTGCGCGTCATGACCGCGTTCTGGCCATTACCAGCCACCTGCCCCACCTGATCGCGTTCAATATCGTGGCGACCGCCTTTGACATGGAAACCGTGGAACAGGGCGAAGTGGTCAAATACTCCGCCGGTGGCTTTCGCGACTTCACACGGATCGCAGCATCCGACCCCGTGATGTGGCGCGACGTGTTCCTGACCAACAAGGAAGCGGTACTGGAATGCCTTGGGCGGTTTTCCGAGGACCTCGCCGTGCTGCAGCGGGCGATCCGCTGGGGCGACGGCGACAGGCTGATGCACGAATTCACGCGGGCGCGGACCATCCGCAAGGCAATCATCGATGCAGGGCAGGATTCCAGCGCCGTCAACTTCGGCCGTAATCCGGTTCCGGACAAGGAGACAGGCGAGTCATGAAAGAGATCACGCTGACACCCGAACGCCGCGAGGCGCTGTGCCGCGAAGTGCAGAAGACGTTCAGCGTGGCCTTTGACGAGACGCTGAGTGATTTCCGGGCGGGCGAGATTGTCGACCTGATGCTGAAGACGATGGGCCCGGCGGTGTATAATCAGGCCGTGCAGGATGTGCGGGCGCACCTGCAGGGCAAGCTGGACGACCTTGACGGCGAAGTCTGGGTGGAGGGCGGCGTTTAGGCCCTCACGGCCTTGTGTGTGTTACGTGTCTGAACCGGTGACTAAATCTGTGCGTATGAAAAGCATGACCCACTCACGCCTCTCCCGCCGCGCCCTGTTGCTGTCAGGCTCTGCCGCCCTTGCGGTGGCTGCCTGTTCCTCAGCCGGGGCAGACAAGAAGCCCCCTGAAGCCGCTGCCGACCGTGACAAGTATGTCGGCAATGAATGGCGTGACATGACCGAAGACCAGTGGCGTGAACGCCTGTCGCCTGCGGCCTTTGGCGTGCTCCGCAAGGCGGACACCGAACGCGCGTTCAGCTCGCCACTGGAGCACGAGAAGCGCGAAGGTACCTATCATTGTGCCGGCTGCGACCTGCCGCTGTTTTCATCGGAGAAGAAATTCGACAGCGGCACGGGCTGGCCGAGCTTTTTCGATGTGATGCCGGGCGCTGTTGCGACCAGCGTTGACCGCAAGCTGATCTACACGCGCACGGAATATCATTGCGCCCGATGCCTCGGCCACCAGGGCCATGTGTTCGAGGACGGCCCGGCCCCGACGGGGCTGCGCTGGTGCAATAACGGCGTGGCGCTGAGCTTCAAGCCTGCCTGATATTATTCAGTGATTTCATAGCCTTCGGGAATGACAAACGGCGCTGAGGCGACGGCGACATTCTGTTCGACTTCCTCTCCGGGTCCGTTCTCGCGGCGCTCATAGGCTTCGACCAGTGACAGATAGGGCGGGACATAGACCCAGCCCTGATCGGCCATGTTCTGCACGATCTCGAAATGGAGGTGGAACGTGGTCGCCGAGCCGCCGAAATCATTCGAGACATAGCCGAGCGACTGGCCGGCGGTGACCGTGTCGCCTGTCTTCACCTTGAGCTTGGCCATGTTGAGGTGGAGGTATTTGTAGATACGGCCACCGGCGCGCAGGCTGATCGAATAGGAGCCGACATTGGAGATGACGCCATCTTCGGTGGCGACGACTTCCTGCAGGGCGCGGTCGGCCTTGGCTGTCCTGCGCATCGTGTTGCACTGGGCGGGCGTACCGACGCGGATGTCCTGTCCCTGGTGGATTTTCTGGGCCGGGCAGAAGGGAGATCCCCTGTTGGCACTGCGGGTTTCGCAGAAATTGTCGCGCCATGGATAGGCGAAGTTGCGCGGGTCGCACTGGTCGCCGCCGCCGATGCCGCCACCGAAGGTGAAGACCTGGGACTGGAGGTAGGCAGGCGCTGATTTTACAGGGAAAACAATGCCGGGCGCGTGCACGATCTGGTCAATGTCGCCCTGCCCTGAGCCGGGCAAAAGCGCGCCGGGGGCATGGTAACTAAAGACCGGTTCGACGGGCGGTGTGACAGGTTCGGTGGGTGTTTCAGCCGTATCTTCCGGGGGCGTCACGGTATCTTCCGGTGTATCGACGGGTGTTTCCGAGTCCGTTGCGGGGACTTCCGAGTCCGTTCCCGGGGTATCTGTGGCCGGCGTGTCGGTCTCGGCAGGGGTTTCCGGCGTCACGTCCGCATCCGTCGGAGGTGTTTCGGTTGGCACCTCGGCGCTGGTGTCAGGGGGCGTGACACTGTCCTCGCCGGAGACGGGATCGGTTGCCGGTGTATCCATTTCAGGATCGGTCGGTGTCTCGCTGGCGTCGGTTGGCTCCGCAGGATCGACCGGGGTTTCGCCATAGGGGTTTTCGACCGGTGTGCCGGGAGGTGGTGGACCGGGGGCGCCGGGCGGAATGGCCGGGCCGGGCTCGGGCGTAGACGGCGGCGGACCGCCATCCCCCGGAAAGCGGATGAAGTCACAGCCCGCAAGGCCGGTGACGGCCAGAGCGGCCAGAACGTAGGCAACAGTCTTCCGCATCAGCGTGTCCCCGCGATGACCAGTTTACGGGCGATTTCGAGCGCCTCGTCCTCTCCGATGCATTCAGGGTCTTCGCCCGTTGCATTCTTGCATTCAAACTCGATGAGATAGTCGGCGCCATAGCGCGAGAAGGCGACCTGCGCGCCGGAGGCAGTGGCCAGAAAGCTTGGCTCGGTGTCAGCAGACGTGTCGCCTGACTCGCGCGCGCCGATGACTTCATTGGTGCCGTTGACGACGATGTCATAGTCAACGCCGGGATAGGTGGCGAAATAGCCGTCGCTCATGGGCATGAATTTCACACCGCCCTCGGCTGACTGGGGCACGACAATGCCGGTGGGCAGGAGGACAGGCACAGGCGGGGCCGATGCGCCGGACTGGACCTGGAAGGCGCCTTCGCCGCGATCCTCGCTGGCGACAGAAGCCATGTCGCGCCGGGCCGCTTCCCAGTCGATACCGGCGGTGCTTTCGACTGCTTCGGGGCGGACGGGCAGGTCGGGCCCGGTCGGCGTTTCAGCCACGTTCGGGGTTTCGGTGGCAGCAGGCGCAGCGGGCTGTTCGGGCGCCTTGATCCGGTCACAGGCTGACAGTGTCAGGGCCCCTATCGCCGCGAAGGCCAGCAAATGCTTTGTGGTCATCATCAGTTTTTCTCTCCGGGATGGGCGACATAGTCGGGGTCTGCATAGGCCACCCCGTCAACGGACATGATCTTTTGCTGCACATCACTGATGGCGGCGCGGGTCGGTTCGGTGCCGGGCGGCATCTGGTAGGCAAGCTTTATCTCGCCGGAATAGCTGGCGCCGACGAGCGAGAAGTCCTGCAGCTGAGGCGTGCGGCCCACATAATCGGCATAGGTCTGCTGGGCGGCAGATGGGTCTTTCTTGTAGAGGCGGGCGATGGAATCGATCTCTGGCGCGCCTTTTATGCGGACAATGAAGGTGACTTCCGCGCCCTTTGCCTGGGCCGTAATGACCGCAGGCGGGGCCTGTTCCGGCTGCACGAGCGGCGGCTCGGTCGGCACGTCCTCCGGCACGATGTCTTCCGGCAGGGCGCCGACCAGCGGGCTCTCGTCCCGGTCGACACGGCTATCAGCCGTAGAGGCGGGTTCCCTTTCCGACATGCCGGACAGAGGCACAGCCGGACCATTCCTGTCGTCAGGCGAGCCGGCCAGCACAAACAGGCCCGTCGCGCCCGCAAGCGTGGCGAGGCCTGCCAGCCCGAGCGGGCCGCCGAGATGGAAAGGCGTGCGGAAACCGGCCATGCCTAGTTGGCACCTCCGCTGGTGGTGCTGAGGGCCGGCACATTGGCGAGGTTCAGGAGACCGCCGCACGGACGGGCGCACATATCCGGGCTGCCCGGAATGGGCGTTGTTCCGGGATAGAGCGCGCAGGACCCGGCGCATTGCAGCGGCTCACGGGGGTCCAGCGCCGCGATAAGCGTGGCTTTCAGCTCCTGAGGGGTGGCGTCCGGCTGGCGGGCCTTCAGGAGGGCCAGCGCGGCAGCGACGTGCGGAGCGGCCATGCTGGTGCCCTGCTCGTAGGCATAATAGCAATTGTCGACGCCTTCACCGGTGACCGGGTCGTAGCAATTGGTGGAAGCCTTGGTGGAGAGGACGCCGTCAGGGCGGCCATCGCCATTGTCGTCGCGGGTGAGATCGCCGCCCGGTGCAATGACCGTGACGTTCGGACCGAAGTTCGAATAGGGCGCGATCTGGCCACGCGCATCTCCGGCCGCAACCGAGATGACGTTCTGGCAGCCGCCGGGTGCGTAATACTGCGTCGAAACGCGGGCATTACCGGCAGCGGCCACGACGATGACGCCGCGATCAGTGACAGCATCGATCGCATCCTGCAGCGAGGCCGGGCAGAATTCGAAGAGGCCGATGGAGAGGTTGATGATGTCCGCCGGATTCTCGTTCCAGACTTCATTGCCGTCGGCATCCTCACCGGGGATGAGACCACCCGCCCAGCGGATAGCGTCGTTGATGTCGGAGAGGCGACCGCCGCATTTGCCGAGCGCGCGGACCGGAACGATCTTGACGTTCCAGGCGCCGCCGGCAACGCCGGTGCCATTATTGGAGGCCGCAGCACCAATCGTGCCGGCCACATGGGTGCCGTGGAACGTGTCAGCGGCGAGCGGGGCCGTCGGATCGCACATGTCGCCCGGATCATTGGGGTCATTGTCGCGGCCATTGCCGTCATTGCCCATGCGCGGATCGGAGACCATGTCCCAGCCAGCCGCGACATTGGGCGAGTTCTTGATGTCAGGGTGGGCCATTTGCAAGCCGGTATCGACCACGGCAACCACGACTTCGCTGGAGCCCTCATTGGCCTGACGCGTCCAGAAATCCTGGAAACCGGCACCACCGGCAGACTTGCCTTCGCCTGTGCCCTGGTTCTGGAAATTCCATTGCAGGCTCCAGAGCGGGTCATTCGGCGTGATTTCGGAGGTGATCGTGACAGGCGGGGACGCGGTGGTGCCAGGCGTCTGGCCGCCGGTTGAGGGCGTGGAGCCGCCGGGCGTGGTGCCGGGATCTGTCGGCTTTGGATGGCGGACGAACTGGTTCTCGAAAATATAGTCCTTCTCGACATATTCGAACTGGCCGGAAGCCCGCAGGTCCTGAACGATACACTCGGTGGCCAGCGCCGGATTGGACTGGACCGTTACCATATCGGTCGTTTCCGGGCAGCCTGCGCCCGTATCGACCGCAAGATAGCTCTGCTGGGCATTGGCGACCTGTTCCGGCGTGAACCGGGTCGGATCGGCGCCATCGGCACCGATCTGGATGACCATCTGGCCTTCACGCGACAGGGCAACCTGTCCGTCCATGCCGTATTTCGACAGCGTGTCGAGCATGACGGAGTTGGCGTCCTGCTGCTTGCGGATGGCATCGCCCGTGATCAGCGAGCGGCGGGCGAGCTTGCGGGCAACTTCGCGCGTCGGCGCGGGCGCCGATTGGGGCGAACGCGGGCCAAGGCTGCGCGTGCGGGGAACGGGCGCAGGCTCTGACGCGGCGGCGCGTTCCAGATCCTGCGTCGCTTTCGCAATCTGCTGCTGGGATTCTTCGGGGGCGTTTGGGTCAAGCTTCACCCTCGGCATAAGCCGCGCGGGCTGGGCAAGTTCCATCGAGGCAGCCGGCGGGGGCGGCGCAGCGGGCGCAGGCGCTGGTGCCGGGGAGCCTGCCGGGACTTCCTCGGTGTCGACAAAATCTTCCTCAAGGTCGTTCAGGACGTCCTCGTCCTCCATCATCAAGGCTTCTTCTTCGGCAATGGCGGCGGGCTGGATATCCTTGGGCTTGGCAATGATCGAGCCGATGGCGAACATGGATTTCTCGCCGACTGACGCGACCGCCATGTCATTGACGAGCGTGCCGGCAATGGCGCGATCCATGACCGAAGCGGTCATCAGCGTCTTGTCGGCGTCGGGTTCGACCACGGCGCGGCCGCTTATCTGGTCGAGCGTGGCATCGGCCAGCTCCCGGGCCCGTTCGAGCCGAGTGCCCTGCTGGTCGCAGGCGGCCAGAACAAGCAGGCTCGCCATGGCAGCACCAATTGCGATTTGCGTGGTTTTCCGCGTGAGGTTAGGCAGCATGTCAGAATGTCCCCTTACAATTGCCAACGTGACCCCAGCTCCCCTACATTAACCCTGTGTTTAGATTATGACGAGGCCGACTACATGTCCAATGCAAACGCACCACGCGGTATCGTGGTGCTTACCGGCGCCGGTGTGTCCGCAGAAAGCGGGCTCGGCACTTTCCGAGACGTGGATGGCATATGGACCAAGTATCCGCTCGAAGACCTTGCCACGCCGGAGGGCTTTGCCCGCAATCCTGACTTTGTCCAGGGCTTCTACAATGACCGCCGCGCGCAGCTGAAGACATCAGAGCCCAATGCGGCGCATGTCGCGCTGGCACGTCTGGAGGCCGCGCTGCAGGCGGCGGGTCGCCGGTTCACGCTGGTGACGCAGAATGTCGACCATTTGCACGAGAGCGCCGGCAGCCAGAATGTGCTGCACATGCATGGCGAACTGCTGAAAGTACGCTGCCAGGCCTGCGGCAGCGTGGTGCGCTGGCCGGATGACCTGACCAGCAAGACGCACTGCCCCGTCTGCGAGGCGACCGGCCTGATGCGGCCCCATGTGGTGTGGTTTGGCGAAATGCCGCTTTATATGGACGAGATCGAGACGGAACTGTCACGCGCTGACCTGTTCGTGTCGATCGGGACGAGCGGGAATGTCTATCCGGCGGCGGGGTTTGTGCAGCTGGCGCGGCGGGCGGGCGCGCGGACGCTGGAGCTGAACCTTGAGCCATCGGACGGCGCGACGTTTTTCGACGAGGCGCGCTATGGCAAGGCCAGCGATGTGGTGCCCGGCTGGGCAAACGACATCATGAAGTGGCTTTAGACCCGGCTTCGCGGAAGCGGATGCCGGCCATCGCCTCGTGCTGCCAGACGAGTTCGCAATGGAGCATATGCACTTTCGGGCCAGACCGGCTTTCGAGGCGGACGATGAACCGGGGCGGGAGAGGCTTTGGCGCCGCAAGCTCGAGGCAGGCGCCTGCGGCTGACATGTCGACCATGTTCGCACGGGTGATGAGTCGCTGGTCCAGGCTCCATATCGAGCCGGTGCGGGTCGTTTTCGCGCGCGCATAGCGGCGTTTCTCCGGGCGCGCGCCGCGTTCATCCTCGGACTTTTTCAAGACGATCATGGCATACCTGCTTCCGCCGTGTCTGGCAGCGACTCTATACGGAGGAGGCTGAAACCGTTCCATTTGCAGAACGGTTTGTGCAAGGCCTGCCATTACAGGATGCGATCAGATGGATATCAGTGCCGACCGATCAGGGCCTGGCTGATGACAGCCTTCACGAGTTCGGCCCGGAATGGCTTGGGGATCAGGAAGACCGGTTCCTGCCCTTCGCCGGTCAGCAGGGATTCCGGATAGGCGGTGATGAAAATGACCGGGCCGTTCCAGGTCTTGCGGATGTCGTTCACGGCATCAATTCCCGAAGAACCATCCGCCAGCCTTATGTCAGCCAGGATCAGGCCGAACTCTTCCTCGCTGGCCATTTTCACTGCGTCGGCATGGGTCGTGGCAATAGCGGCCGGGGCGTGCCCGAGCGAGGTCACGATTTCCGACAGATGCGCCGCGATCATGGCTTCATCCTCGATGATGAAGACGCGGGTGGCGAGGGCTTCCATCAGCCCAGCTTCTGCATCGCGCAGGGCAGTTTCGACTTCGGCCCCGGATATGCCGAGGATGTAGGCGATATCATCCATCGAGAAAGCTTCGATGGAGGCCAGCAGGAGGGCCCTGCGCTCCAGTGTGCCCAATTTCACGAGTATGTCGTCGGAGGGAGAAGCCTCGCGCGGCTCGGCAAGGACTTCGTCCAGACTCTTGTAGAGCCGGGTACGGTTAAAGTCGGTATCACCCGAGGCAACCTGCGGGAGCAGGTGGCGCTCCAGCATTGTCGAGACAAGCTGATCGCCGACCTCCTGAGAGCCGACGACAGCACGCGCATAACGCCGGAGGAAAGGGAGTTCGGACTCAATCAGGTCGGAGAGCATCTTTTGGCCTAGCATCGGTCAAAGGGTCAGAATCTGAACTGCCTTTTCGTGTGGTCATATTATATCCGACATAGTTTGGAGATAGAAATTTAACAATCGTTTGCGCAATATGCACGGCGTTAGGACAAAGTGTTTGAAGAGAATTATTAAGAAGTTCTCCCCAAACTTGATCGTCCAAACAGAAGTAGAACATACAGGATGTAGGGATCGCCCCGATAGAGCATACGCGGCAATTCCAAATGTGAGAAATTGCAGTTAGCCAAAGGATTTGGCGCCGATGAGTAGCCCCGAGGACGAAAAGAACACATCTTTCAGTTTTGCAGACGAACTCGAGCGGCTTCTGCCGGAGCTCAGGGCGTTTGCACGCAGCCTTTGCCGCAACAGGGACCTGGCGGACGACCTCGTGCAGGAAACCTGCCTGAACGCCTGGGGGGCGATCGACCGCTTCCAGGACGGCGCCGCCATGCGGCCATGGCTGTTCCGGATCCTTCGCAACGAATTCTACCAGCATACGCGCCGCGCCTGGCGATCGACCGAACTTGAGCCTGAACAGGCTGAGCGCACGCTGGTGGCCAATGAAAGCCTGGAAGCGCGTTCCGACTTCCGCGTGCTGCAGGCAGCCATCGACTCCCTTCCGCAAACCCAGCGCGACGCAATCATCCTCGTGGTGGCAGCCGGCTTTACCTATGACGAAGCCGGGATCATCTGCGACTGCTCGGCCGGGACGGTCAAAAGCCGCGTCAGCCGCGCCCGCGACGCCGTGATGCATATCATGACACAGGCCGAAAATGGCAACGGCGTAACCGGCGGACAGAGCGAACTATCGCAAGCGACACGCGACCTTGATGACCTGCTGAGCGACATCAGGCAGCTGAGTGAGCCTTCACCTCACCCGATAGACACCGCCGCCTGATCATAGGCCCGCGGCAGTCATTGGCCGCACGCTCAGCCTGTCCGGCTGTCAGCGACCTTGTTTTCTCCGAACACATTTCGCAGCATGCTGCCATCGACCGGTTCTGTCGTCTGGACAAGGATGATGCGCTTGATCGTGCCGCTGGCGCCGACGAGCGCGCGGCCTCGCTCGACAACCTGAACCCATAGCCCTGTCGACATGCGCACGCGCAGACGATGGACGAGTTCGGACTCTTCGCCTTCCAGCATGCGCTGGTAGACATGCCGGGCCTCAAGACGGTCGTCGGGATGGATGCGGGCGATCCAGTCAAAGATGTCCTCTGAGGTCGGCTCGACCCCTTGCGCGAACATGTCGGCCCAGCCTTCCGAATAGGTGACCGTGCCCTCTGCAACGGACCAGTCGATGACGCCTGCGGAGAGGAGGTCGCAGGTGATGTCTGCAAGCGCTGACGAGAGATCGGCATCGCGCACTTCCCTGTCCTGCCGTTGCCATTCGTTCTGGATCACGGAGACCGCCAGCAGGACGGCCAGGAGAGACGCGCCGAAGAGTGCCATGAACTCAAAGCGCCGCGCCGCGAGTACGGCGACGACGGGTGGCTCGGTGCCAATATAGACAAGCTGAAGCGCGCCGCCCGCAATGCCACGTGCTTCGATGAATCGTGAAACGTCCTCGCCGGACACCTGACTGGCGGCCGGGATATCGTCCCCGTGGACAGGCACCCAGCCGAGCGCCGTTGAGGCAAGGTTGAGATCGGCCGCATTGAAACTCGCGCCGCGATCAGATGCCGTGACAACGGGATCGCCATCCCGGTTGAGCAGCGCGGCACGCCAGTGCTTGCCAGCGACCGAGCCCGCTGAAAGTGCCGACTGGAAGGCGCCTGAGCGCAGAACGAGAACCGCCGGAACCTGACGCCCATTGGCGAGGGTGAGGTCACGGTAGACAGCCGCCCTGCCCGGCCCGACCGAGACGAGTTCGAGTTCGAGCGCTTCACGCCCGGCACGCCGACTATAGGGGCGCGGCGCGAGCGCGCCTTCGGCCCCGGACGGCATTTCACCGAAAACACGCGGCGGGGCGCCATCTGCGCCGGGAATGATGATGGCGGTGACAGGCGTATCCGCAAGCTGCTGGTTTATCTTCACCTGAAGGGCGCGCTGCTCGCCAGCCGGGACATCTTCCGCCATTGCAGCCGCAATTGTCGGGGAAGCCTCGGTGCCGGCGGCGTAGATTCGCGCAAGATCTGCCTCGACAGCGACTTCCCCTGTCCACGCAGCCTCGGCCAGCGCGGAGCGGGTGGTAGACCTCTCGTGGTGAACGACTTGCCAGGCATAGATCAGTACGCCGACGACACACCCGATGAGGGCAGCCGCTTGAACCGCGCGCATCAGGAAGGGATCGCTGCGCTCAAGCCGGCGGGCCAGACGCATAAGCGCGCCGGGACGGACAGTATCGGCTGCAGGCGGTGGCGTATGGATCATGGTTGGGTCCAGGAATTTGGATTGAACGGGTCCTGCGGCAGGTCATTGCGGACGAGGCCATCACGCCCGCCCGGCACCCATGTCAGGGCAAGGCCAAGACGGACATCCTCGTAGGCTTCAGACTGTATGGCCGACAGATTGCCCGACAGGATGACTTCAGGCGCGATACGGCGGGCGGCACTGAGATCGAGCGCGCTGGCGAGGCCGGAACTGTCGCTGCCGCCGATAAAGGGCTGGGTGCCACGCAGCAACGGGTTGGCCCGGGCCGGGTCTTCCGAAACCGATTCATAGGCGATCGCGGCGTCGGCCTTGAGGATCCAGTGTTTCAGCGGATCGGTCTGGGCATTCAGCGAGACGCCCGTGCGATGGAAAGTCTGCGGGCTGAAATAGCCGCCATGGCCCGGCGTGAAGAAGTTGGTGTTCTCGTGATAGGACTGGAACTGGTAGAAGAGGCCTGAGACGAGATAGGCGAAGCCTTTACGGGCAAAATTATGATTGGCCGCGACGCCCAGTGCAAGCTTGCTGTTATCGGCGGTATTCTCGCCCTGCAGGGCAGTGGCTTCGATATCTGCCTGCAGCGTGTTGGACTTTCCGACCGGCAGGCGGCCGCGCAGGGCGACGCCGCTTTCGATGACGCGGCCGAAGGCCTCGCCGGTCGTGGCGTCGCGCTGGCCCGCGAATGAGAGAACGCTATCCATTTTCGGCCGCGCGAAGGCGCGGGCCTCGACAGCGCGGCCGGCCTTTTCGTGTGCAATGGCAATCTCGCCGATGAGGGCCGGGTCGACATTGGCGTTCAGGGGCGTGACGCCGATACGCGCGGCAAGGCTGGTTTCACCTTCGCGGGCCCAGGCGAGATAGGGCATGGCGACGGTCTCGCTTGAGCCGTCGATGGCGGGCAGTGCGCTGCGACCCGGATCGAGCGAATAGACCGACACGCCGGCTTCATAGCGATTGCGGCCCCGGATGAGGCCAGCCGATGTGGTGGAGACGACGCCGCTCAAGCGGTTCTGCCCACTGGTGCCGCCCTGGCTGCGGACGGCGACGGCCTGGCGATACCATTTGGAGTCGATGCCTTCGAGCGGCGGGAAACTCTCCGGTGCAAGCGCCTTGGCGGTGAGATAGTCACCCTGGTCAAAAGCGGTGGAGGCATTGAGCGCGGTGAGGCGTGCGCCGAGCGGCCCACCGACGGTGCGGGCGAGCGCCGCGGCCGTGTCCATGCCGCCGGTGCGCTGGGCGGCGAGGGCGTAACCTTCAGCCGATTCGGCTTCGGGATTCTCGACATAGAGCTGGCTGAAGCGGCTGGCGGCGGCAGCGTCATTCCCAAGGCGCAGGTCTGACCAGGCGGCGCGCATGCGTCCGGCGCGGCGGGTTGGCGCGTAGTCGGCGGCCTCAAGCGCGAGGGCGCGTGCCTCGGCGAAATTTCCGGCTTCTGTCGCCGCGCCTGCTGCATCCACCAGGGCGCCGCCGGCGATCGTGCCGGCATCAACGGCGAGAGCGGGGAAAAGCGTAACGGCGCTGTTGGCGAGCGTGACGGCTTCGCGCCAGTCGCCCTGTTCGCGGTGGGCACGCGCGTCGGCAAGGTCGATACGCCCGCTGAGTTCGGCAAGGTTGGCCGGGTCAGGCGCGCCAGAGACAGCCGCGCGGGCGGCGCTGATATCGCTTGAGGCAAGCGCGGCGAGGACGAGGCCGCGTCGGGCGTCCTCGGGGCCGTTTTCGGCGAGGGAGCGGGAAAAGCGCTGGGCAGCGCCGGAGGGATCGGTTTCCAGCATGGCCCAGCCAGCCTGCATCAAAAGGTCCGCATCGCCTGATGTGTCGGCGAGCGTGACTGCCGCACCGATGTGGCCGGTATGGATGGCCGTGTTGAACTGGAGGCGGTTATCGGCCTGAACGATTTTTGCGTAGGCCGCGCCGATTTTCTCGTTATCACTGGCGCGTTGCTGCAGCGGAGCAAGGGCGCGCAGGGCAGCCAGGCCGTCCTGATCGAGCACCGAGGCTGCGCGCGCGGCCAGTGTGGCGACGCTGTCCGGCGCATCGCAGACCGTGAGCGCGCGGGCATAGAAGGCATTGATGGAGACAGGCTCGCCGAGCCCTCCCAGCGCGTCAGCGCGGGCGAAGAGGCGGAACGGGGTTTCGCATTTATCTGCGGCGACAGGCGGCAGGACGGAGAGGACCGTGGTCCAGCCTTGCTCTGCCACGGCATCGGCGATGCGCTGGTCGAGGGCGCCATTGGTGACATAGGCAATTAGATCGCGCGGCGGCTGCCAGCCGGGATAGGCGGTTTTCAGGCTGGCCAGCCTGTCTTCCGCGCTGTTCCACTGGTTGGCGGCGCCGAGATCCCAGACGGCCTGGACATCAACTGGTGCGGGACCGATCTGGACACGCTGCGTCGCGGCGGCTTGCGTCTCCTGCTGCTGTGCAGGTTCATCGACCGTGGGGATGCCGATGGCAATGACGCCTTCCGTCCTGCCCGCCAGCGCTGGCTCGGCGGCAGCCGTCATCCCGCCGCCGAAAGACGGGGCGATGAGGGCACCGACCGCAGCCGCGCGCAGGAGGCGGCGAAGCAGCATCACTTTTCATTCATCCGATCACGCATGTAGCGGGCGATGAGGGCCAGCACGGCAGCGAGCGCAAAGAGCACGGCGCCAAGCGTGATGATCCAGCGCAGGGGCGAGCGGGCGGACTTCATGCGGGCCATTTCGGCCGGCCGCATCTGGCCGATCTCGAACGTGGCGGCCGGAGCCTGCGTCACGACCGTTGCCGCGCTGGTGCGCCAGACAGCCGCGCCGCCCTTGAGCTGGGTCCAGTGGCTTGGCTGGACGAGCGAGCGGGCCGACGCAATGAGCTGGCCCGGCGTTTCAGCCGTGACCACGGTTACAAGGCGGCCGGCATGGTCCGGCGAGTGGCCCTCGACGAGGAGGCCATTATCGCCAAGATCGATCGACTTGTACTCGCGGGTCGCGGTGACCTGCGGATCCGCAGAACCACGCGTTGCCAGCGCGGTAGACTGGCCCGTCAGGCTGACTTCAGCGGGCAAGAAGCCTTTCAGGGCCGTTCGCGTGCCGACCACAAGCGTGTGCTCGTCCGGCAGGGCAAGGCCGAAACCGAAATCCGTGTCGGTGAAGACTGTGCCGTAAATCTGACCAAGACGCGCGCCGACGGTCCAGACAGCGGCGGCCGTGTCGTCGTCGGTATCGCCTGCGCGGATGGCGAAAGGCGTGCCTTCAATGCCCGAATAAGGGAAGCCGGACTCTGCGAGCAGCGCCAGATTGGGCAACTCAACGAATGTGTCGGCTTGCGGCAGGGTGAGGGTTGAACTGTCTTTCATGACGAAAGCGAGGTGGTGCATGTTGCGCGCCGCACATTCGCCTTGTGTTTCGGTCGAAAGCTCCACGTCAAACGTGACATGGTTCTGGCCGGGATGAAGGGCATCGGGCGTGATCGCGAGCTGGTAGCCCGGCATCACTTCGCCATCGGGATTGGTGAGACGGATGGCGCGCTGGAACTCGCCATTGACGAGGATGTTCACCACGGAATTTGGATCAAGGCCTGCGCCATAGGCGAAATCGAGCGAGAGTTCGACTTCGCTCTTGGAACGGAAGCGAATATCCGCCGGGAGCGTGAAATCGAGACCGATATCGCCGCGCTCCTGACCGAGCAGCGAAGTCTCGGCGACACCGAGATCGCGGAAGGCGTATTTCGTGCCGGCTTGCAAGGGGTGCTTCTTCGCCAGGATCATGCCGGCTGGTGTTTCGGCAGGCGAGAGGATAACCGAGCCTGTGTCGGACAGCGGGAAGCGGGCAGCCGCAAGTGCGCGGACGGCGCCTTCAATGGCGGCAGGGGTTCGTCCGGCTGCAACGATCAGGAAGTGGGACGGGTCTGCCGGGGACTGACTGATCGACAGGAAGGAGTCTTCGCCCTCCAGATCGGCGAGGCCAGCCGGCGCAATGCCGGCCAGTTGCTCGGGCGTGCCGATGGCAATGAGGTCCGCGCCGACCGACTTGTCACTCATCTCACTGACAGAGACGCGGGTGATATCCGGCAGGCGGTAGGCGAGACGGTTGGCGACGGCCTGCGAGGCAAGTGTGCCCCAGCGCAGGTTGTCAGCCGTCATCTCGCCATCGGCCATGAGGATACCGAGATTTTCGACACCGCCGACGCCTGCCGTGACGAGGGCGTCAAGGTCTGCGAGCGAGCCGGCAAACGGGCGGCGCGCATAGGTGATCTCGACATAGGAACGGGATGTGTCGATGTCTGTCCACAGCTCTGCGGCGGCAGGATCCTGACAGCCATAGGTGTAGCGTTGCACAGCATCGATGCGCAACGTGTTGAAGCCGGACATGACGGAAGCCGGATCGAGCTGGATCTCGTTCACGGCGGCGGCGCGCTCTGTGACACCATCAAGCTGGGCGACGAAGCGACCGTTCAGGCCGACGCGAAGCTGTGGCCGCGTGTCTTCCTGGGCCCGACCGCTGACATGGCGCATGACAAGACGCGCTGACTGGACATCGGCCTGCGGCGCAACTGCGAAGGAAATGTTCTCGCTCGCCTTTGCGCCATCAAGGCGGATGGCCCCCTGCTCCGGCCGCAGCGCAGCCAATGGAAGACGGGCGCGCCAAAGACCGTTCTCGAGTTGCTCGATCGCAACCTGCGGATCATCGCGAAAGCGGGCATAGACGTCGTAAACGGCGTCTTGCGATGGGGCCGCCTGCGCCTGCGCGGGGATGGTGAGGGGCGCGGCTGCGAGTATCGCGGCCAACGCAGTTGAGCGGATGAAAGTAATCATGAGCGTGCTTCCCGGGTAACGGCTTGGATATGGTTCATGGCGTGAGAGATGCTTGAGCGGACAAGACCGGCGATCTTGGTGCCCATGTGGTCTGACTTGGCGCGGCCATCGCGGAAGGTCTTCCAGTTCTCGCTGCGCGAATACATGAGGGCGACAACAGCCGACCATTGGTCATTGTTTTCGATGACGAAGCTGAGCCCGAGCTTCTGGCCCGTAGGCGTGTCGGTGGCAGAGAGGACTTTGAGGTCAAGCCGTGAGGGCGACGTGGCGCCAAGGTCGCGCGCATCCGCCTGAATGATGTCGCCGATGACGAAACGCTTGCCTTCGCCATAGGGCACCTTGCAGCCCATGCCGGTGATCGACACGTCGGTCATCTGACCGGGGACGGGCGCGCCGAAATGCTTAAGCGTGATGTCGCGGCTGGTCTCGAAGCGCGGGAAGATGCGTTGCTGGGAGCGTTCGTAGAGGACGCCGAGGGCAGATATGAGCAGCAGGAGGTGGAACGTGTTCCAGAAAAGCAGGACCGTGATCACGCCTGCCCCGACGGGGTCGATAAACCAGCGCACAAGGCCTGCCACTTCGCCGAGGCAGACAATGGCGATGAGAATGTAGAACGGGCGGGCGAGCGGAGAGACAAAGTTCTCGTCGAGACTCTCGCCCTTGGGCGTTACGGCAAAGCTGGGCGAGCGCGGGTTGCGCAGGACCTGCAGGATGGCGCCGGAACAGTGGATGGACTGGATGACTTCGTAGAGTTCGGACGCAAAGGCCCAGCGCGTATGACCGTACAGGATCGAAGAGAGCATCAGCGCACCGACAATGTGCGGCAGGCCGTACATCAGGAAGTCCGACAGGTCGCCGACATAGACCTGGATGCCGAACAGGAGATAGAGCAGCGGGCCGAGGATAAAGGCCATGCGCGCCAACGGGAAGAACCAGTAGAAGCAGGAATTGAAGTAACCGACGCGCTGGCCGAAGGTGAGGCCCTTCTTCAGCAGCGGATTCTTCAGCAGGAAAATCTGAACCATGCCCTGCGTCCAGCGCATGCGCTGCGTGATGAAGCCGGAGAAGGTCTCTGGCGAGAGGCCCGCCACCATGGGACGGTCGACATAGGCGCTGCGATAGCCGCGCGCGTGCAGTTCCAGCGCCGTTTCGGCATCTTCCGTGATTGTCTCGCCCTGGATGCCGCCAATCTCCATAACGAGGGAGCGGCGGAGCACGGCCGCAGAACCACAAAAGAAAGACGCATTGAGGCCATCAAGCCCGCGCTGGATGACCGAATAGAACATCTCGTTTTCACTCGGCATCTTGCGGAAAGTGCCTAGATTGCGTTCGAGCGGGTCGGGGTTGAGGAAGAAGTGCGGCGTCTGGACGAGGAAGAGTTTCGGGTCTTCGACAAAGTAGCCGACGGTGCGGGTGAGGATATCTGTCGACGGGACATGGTCGGCGTCGAGAATGAGGATCAGTTCGCCGGAGGTGTGTGCGAGGGCGGCATTGATATTGCCGGCCTTGGCATGGTCGTTCTTTTCGCGCGTGAGGTAATGCGCGCCAAGGCGCTCACAGACCTGCTGGAGATAGACGTGCCGCTCCTGCGCCTCGTCCGCCTTTTCCCGGTCAGCCTGATTGCGCTTGGCCATGGTGCCACCATCGTCGAGCAGGTAGACGTTCACCCGGCCTGCCGGATAATTGACATTGAGCGCAGCTGTCAGCGTGACCTCGATGAGGTCGTCCGGCTCGTTATAGGTCGGGATCAGGATATCGACGGTCGGGCAGGCTTCCGGCGATATCGGTGCCGGGCGCGGGGCGCGCCTGTACACATCCACCGACAGGAAGGTGGAAAGCAGGAGCAGGATGTAGCCATAGGTTTCTGCGCCAAGCAGGAACATGCCGCCGATGATCGACAGAACGGAATCGGTCGGCATGGTCTCGGTCACGCGCCAGATCATGTAGCGCGTGCTGGTGAATACGATCAGCAGGGAGACAAAGCTGCGGAACGGACCGCCGGATGGACGGACCCAGGTCATCAGGAAAAAGGTTGCGATGGTGACTATGCAGAGCTGGATCTGAACAGAGTCGGGGGTCGGTGCCGCCGCCATCAGGGCAACACATACCAGCACAACCACCGCGCTTATCGTTCGCAGTGGTGCGAACCGGGAAGCCGGCGAAAAGCTCCCTTTAGCTGATGGTGTCTGGCTCATTAGCGTGTTTCGTATACTTCATTACCTGAAATACTTGTTTCACACACCAAGGTGAATTGATCGATAATATGCAATAAAGCGTAAATTGACCTCTTGGTTAAATTTCTTTTTACATACATTTACCAAGTAAACAGAAATGCGGTTGTTGTTAACTACAAGCAGCCACTTAAAGCCCCTCATATAAGGGTTGCATGGACAGGAAGACAGAGCGCACGCAGCCATTCCGGGGTTGCATCCGTGAGACGAGCGACCCTCGCCTTTGCCATTGTGATGGTTACCAGTTGTCACGGATTCCGCAGGAATGGGCTGGCGCGTGTGCGCAGCGGCCGGAATGTAAATGCGGATAAGGGCGCGAAGTCGGAGCGACTGGCTTATTCGGCGTCGGACGGGTCTTCCCGGTCGACATCAGTGCGTCTTGCTTCTTCTATCACGCCCAGGCCGCCTTGGCCGCGCGGTTGCTGCTGACCCTGGGACGAATTGGATCTCTCGATGCCATGCACGGCGCCAATCGCTGCGGGTGTCGATGCCACGACAAACGGCATCGTCAGGAACAGTCGAATAGCAAGTTTGCGCGGATCGTGCATCTTCAGGTCCTATCGGGGCAGCAGATCAATGTGCTTCCGTGAGAACAGGATACCCGGTAAAGAGTTCCCGCCTAACCTGGCACACATCGTGCCGGAAATATGCATCCGGCCAGAAACGGTGATTTTGCGGGGCGCACCTCAGAGGCCGCTTCCGCTCAGGGGCGTGCTTATGATCGGGATCGCCGGATTTCACAAGTGCGATAAAAGGGCGCGATTTTAAGGCGCATTCGGGCGAGCCGCCCGCCATTCTTCCGCAGCCGGATTTTTGGAGTATGCGATACCGCGCGACGCTAGTCCTTCGTCCGCTTCAGGCGTTGCTCGGAATCGAAGGCGCGCTTGAGCACGTCGTGGGCCGACCGGACCTGACTCGCCTCGTCATTCACGCGCTGATGCTGAACGTCAATATCACGGACCAGTTTGCGCGCATGGCCCTGCTGGTGGGAAAGGATCAGGGAGTCGATATCGGCCGCACTTTTATCCATTGCCTTGAGACTGCCGGCGAGACGCTCTCGCTCTGCCTCGGCGTCGGCATGGGCCTGCTGGGCGGCAAGATAGTTCTGCTCGGCCTTTTGCCGCTTCAGGGAGACAAGCTTCTGCAGATCGGGTTTACGACGGGCCATCTGACTACATGTGCTTGCGCACACGCTCCACAAAGTTGATTGCCGCAGCGACGGCGGCGAAGTGTTCAGGAAGGATTTCCTGATCGATTTCGACGAGCTTGTAGATAGAGCGGGTTGTCGGCGGATCCCGGAAGATCGGAACATCGTTGGCCATGGCCAGCTCCCTGATCTTGGCGGCGAGGTGGTCAACACCCTTGGCCACGCAGACCGGCGCCAGACCTTCATCAGGGTTCCAGCGCAGGGCAACGGCATAGTGTTCTGGGTTGACCATGATGACTGTGGCCGTCTTCACGTTCTGCATCATCTGACCGCTGGCGATCTTGGTGCCTGCCTGACGGCGCTGCTGCTTGAGCTGGGGATCGCCCTCGCTCTGCTTCATTTCCTTCTTCATTTCCTCGCGTGACATTTTCAGCTTGTTATTGTGCAGCCTTTGCTGGAGCGGCAGGTCGACAGCAGCCAGGAGAAGCTGAAACACGAGGAACCAGATGATGAGCTTCATCGCCTGGCTGAAAGTGAACATCGCAAACTGGTCCATCTGCATGGCACTGCTGGCATAGTAATCCTTGGCCAGCTGCAAGAGGAACATCACGGCTATGACGGCCGCGATCACCAGCTTGAATGTATCTTTCAGGAAGTCCGTCAGACCGCGCGCCCCATAGCGCTTCTTGAGATTTTCGACCGGCGAAAGCTTCTTGCCATCAACCTTGATCTTCTTGAACGAGAAGGAGATCGACCGCTGGATAACGAGCGATATCAGGACAACGGCGGCGAGCAGGAGATAGATCAGGGAGAAGTGAATCAGAGTGCCCGAAAGCCAGCTGCGCGTTTCACCCCCACCAGACTCGAAGATGTCGCTCGCAAAGGAATCGGCGTGATAGAGGATCGAGGAGAAGTCGGTGAAGACCGCGTTGCCGACCGTGAACTGCAGCACCATGCCGGCAATGAGAATACCTACGATCAGGGCGAAGGCGTTGGCCTCCTTGGACTGGGGGACGTTACCCTCTTCCCTCGCCTGCCGCTGCTTCGTCTCGGTGGCGTCGAATTCCTTTTCGCCGCTGTCATTTTCCTCTGCCATGGCCTAGCTCACATCCATCCCACGACATCGATGACGCGCTCTTTCCAGACAACCAGGAGGCCGATGACCGAAAGGGCGAGGAATACCATTCCGCCACCAATCAACAGCGGTGCACCAACAAAGGCAACCATCAGCTGAGGCAGGGCTTTGTTGATGAAGCCGAGACAGATATTGTACAGGAGGTTCACAGCGACAAATGGCCAGGCGAGCAGCACAGCAAAGCCGACCGCCGAGAAACACTGTTCAGCCAGCATGCGCAGATCGAGTGACCAGAGCGCGCCGACCGGTATTTCTCCGTAGAGGCGCAGGAGCGCTGCAACGACGCTGATATGGAAGTCTGCCGAGAGCAGAACCGCGGCGCCGGCCAGCGAGAGAAGGTTCGCCGTCATGGTCTGCGCTTCATGCTCCATCGCGACACCGAGAAGCTGCGACAGGCCGATCGACTGCGAGATAATTGTACCGGCAATGCTGAGCATCCAAATGGTTACGCGCAGGGTGACACCCAGGCAGAAACCGATGGTCAACTCGCTGAAAAGAACGGCCGCATAGCTGGAAAGCGGCCATGTGACCGGCACGCCGATGACCCCGGTCGTTGCCATTGCCATGGATATTGCCAGCAGGACAACAAGGCGCATCTGCACGGGAATCGCCTGCTCGCCGAGGCCGGGCATCAGGAAGACAACAAAGGACAGCCGTGCAATGACCACCATGTACAGGCCCAGCCAACCGGCCAAGGGGCCCGCCAATGGCGCCAGTGCCTCCATCAGACGACGCCGATAATATAGGGCTTGGTCTTGGCGCTGATTTCCTCATAGGCGAGGACGGAATTGCGAATGCCCTTGCTGGCCAGAACGGTCTGCAGGAAACGACGGCGACGCGAAGAGGTCGCCACAGAGGCCATGACGCCTTTCTTGGCCGCCTCATTGAGTTTTGACTGCACTTCATTCGTCAGCTCACCAAACATCTCTGGCGGCAGGGCGATATCGCTGCTGCCATTCTCGCCGGTGACTTCGTACTGCGTGAACTTCTGCTCCCAAGCGGTGGAGAGCTGCACGAGCGGCAGGCGACCCTGATCGTCCTGGAGACGGTCGACAATCTGGAAGGCGAGACGCTGGCGGACAAGCTCGACCATACGCGGGAGCCCGGGGTTTGCGGTCTTCGCTTCGGCAACGGTCTCGATGATGAGGAACAGGTTTCGGATCGAGACGCGCTCTTCAAGCAGGAGGCGGACCACCGACAGGAGAAGTTCGGGCGTCACCTTGGTGGGAATGTATTCATCCAGGAAACGGCGGTTCGAGGCCGCACGGTCGCTGTCGCTGACCGTGGTCAGGGCATCCAGCGTATCGAGCAGGACCATGCGCGTGAACACGAGCGAGAAATTCGACTGGATGACTTCCAGCATATGCGTAGCGAGCACTTCGATGGGCTCGACAACAGGAATGCCAGTCGCGGCCAGCTCCTGCTTCTTGCTGTTCGGCAGCCAGCGGGCGGCAGCCTTGTAGACCGGCTCCTTGACCTTTTCGCCTTGCAGGTTAGGCAACTGGTCATCTTCCATCAGGGCCAGAATGGAACCGGGCCGCAGCATGCCGGAATCAATGCGGACGCCCTGAATGCGGATGCGATAGTCATTCTTCTTGAGGGTCGGATTATCCGTCATGCGGATCGGCGGCAGAACGAAGCCGTATTCTTCCGCGATATAGCGGCGGATCTTGTGGATCCGGCTTTCAAAGCCATTCTCACCGATCAGGACAAGATTCACGAGATCCGGTGCGACTTCCAGATGGATTTCGTCGGCATGGATGGAGTCGCCAAACACGATTGCTTTCGGCGCTTCGTCTTCGATGATCTCTTCCTTGGCATCACGCTTGTCGCGGTTCTGCTTGCGCACGAAGAACGAGGCCGCCGCGAAGCCGGCAGACGCCGCCATGAAGGGAATGAAAGGCAGGCCCGGGAACAGCGCGAAGACGAAAAGGATGCCGGCCACGATCATCAGGGCTGCGACGTTGCTGCCGAGCTGCGCAAGCAGGGCAAGGTCAATGGCGCCTTCTTCACGACCCTTGGACAGGAGCAAGGCCGAAGCAACCGACACGATGACCGCAGGAACCTGCGAGACCAAGCCGTCACCGACCGTCAGGATCGAATAATTGCTGAGCGCCTGCGAGAAACTGAGATGGTGGACGGTGAGCCCGATACCGATGCCCGCAACCAGATTGAGCGCGGTAATCATCAGGCCGGCAATCGCATCACCCTTCACGAACTTTGATGCACCATCGAGAGAACCGAGGAAGCCTGCTTCTTCCTGCTCGCGCTGGCGCCGCATCTTGGCTTCTTCATGCGTGATGGCGCCAACAGCAAGGTCGGAGTCGATGGCGAGCTGCTTGCCCGGCATGGCATCAAGGGCGAAGCGCGCGCCGACTTCCGCCATACGGCCTGCACCCTTGGTGATGACCATGAAATTGACGATCACGAGCACCCCAAAGACGACAAGGCCGACAAACAGGTTGCCGCCCATGATGAACATGGCGAAGCCTTCGATGACCCCGCCCGCCGCATGCGTGCCCGTATGGCCTTCGCCGATGATCAGCTTGGTGGATGACACGTTGAGCGCGAGGCGCAGAATCAGCGAGGCCAGAAGTACACTCGGGAAAGACGAGAAATCGAGTGGGCGCTCGATGAACACCGCTGTCGCAAAGATGAGGATGGCGAAGGCGAAGGACAGGGTCAGCCCGACATCCATGACCCATGCCGGAACCGGCAGGATCATCACCAGGATTACCAGCATAAGGCCAATCGCCAACAGGGATGTTGGCCTGGACAGTCCGTAGAGAATGGAAGTGTGCACTATGGGACCTATCGGGCAATCAGTGGCAGTACCGAATTATTGAACAGGTCAAGGCAGATCCTGGTCATGTATCCGAGCGAAAGAAAAAACACGATCACGACGACGAGGATCTTCGGGATGAATGTCAGGGTGATTTCCTGAATGGATGTCAGCGCCTGGAGAAGGCCAATCGCGAAACCAACAATTAGGGTGGCAACAAGAATGGGCATGGCCATCATGGCGGCTGCCCAAATGTGGGCCCGCAAGACCTCAAAGATCTCAGCTTCCGACACGGCTTACTCCCACGCCTAGACAGGCATCCGCAGAAGTTCCTGGTATGCTTCGACAACCTTGTCACGAATGGTGACAGCCGCATCCAGCATAAGCTCGGCATTGGCCAAAGCTGCCACCATTGCGTGCGGGTCGGCGCCCGCTACAGCGGTCTGCATGGTGGACTGCTCCGCCTGCTGCATCGCCGTACGGAAATCGGAAATGCCTTCTGCGACGGGGTTCTTGGCCGCATCGGCCTTGCCTGCGGACTGCGCGGCATCGGCGGGCTTTGTGGTGTTGAGCGCCGTATAGGCGTTGAAACTGACTGTGGACATGAGTGTCGATCGCCTCCCTAGCGACGCAGGATATCAAGCAGCGAGGAATACATGGAACGCGCCTGCTGGAACGCGTTCAAATTGGCTTCATAGGTTCGGTTGGCTTCGCGCATGTCAGCCATTTCCATGACCAGCGATACGTTCGACATTGTGACGTATCCGTCCTGGTCGGCCATCGGGTGGGACGGCTGGTAATTGCGCTCGCCGGGCGTCTCGTCGAGCGTTTCCTTCATCGCGGCAAACGAGTCGGCGCCGCCGATCTGCGGCTGCATGGAGAGAAGCTTTTTCTGGTAACCGGGCGTGTCGACATTGGAGATGTTCTCGGCCGCGACCGTGATACGGCTCGATTCGCGACCCATGCCCGCGACGGCTTGTTGCATGACTGCCTTGAGGGGATTCATCTGGTTTCCTCCTTACTCATCTCTTGCCGATGGCGGTGCGAAGCAGGTCGAGCGATTTGGTGTAGACCGTGAGGGCCATCTGATGCTGACCCATGGCGTCGGCCGAATTGAACAATTCCCGCTCGAGACTGACCGTATTGCCATTGGGTGCGGCAGGTGTGTCAGCGGCCTCGGTGCGGAAGCTGCCGTTCAGACCACCGGATTCGCTGCCCATGCGGACGCGATCGAGAAAGGTATCGAACGATTCAATTTGAGCGGCCTTGTATCCCGGCTGGTCGGCATGCGCGATATTGGTCGCGCTCACCTTCTGGCTCTCTGCCGCATGGCGAGCCATGGCGCTCAGAATCTGGAACATGGGAAGTTCTGAAATCATGACCTACCCCTTTGGTTAACCCCATCACAAGATTTGGTAATCTATATTAAGGAAACCGTTAATTTAGGATGAAGGTTCACAGCGCTCCCCATGCAGGTTTCTCCCGCTTCACTTCATCTCTATCGCCTATGGGGCACCGTCACCGATGTGGCGCCCGGTATGATAAAAGTTGCCGGCGTCAGCGAGCTCGCGGGCGTTGGAAATGAAATTATCATAGAAAAACCGGGTCTTACGGTTTTAGGAGAGATCCTGAACGTCTCTGGCGATAGTGTTACGGCGCTGCTTTTTTCGCCCTGCGATGCCATTCGCATCGGTGATGCCGTGCAGATCGAACAGGAGGCGAGGGTCAAGCCGGGCGACCATTGGCTGGGACAGATCATTAACTATCGCGGTGATGTTACAGGACAGGGCGAATCGCTCTCCGACGGCCATTCGGCAGGTCGACGGCTGCATGCTGCGGCCCTCCCCGCCCACGACAGACGCGGGATAGGCCCACGTCTGGATTCGGGCTGGATGGTAACCGATACAATGCTGCCCATCTGTCGTGGCCAGCGGCTTGGCCTGTTTGCAGGCTCGGGCGTAGGAAAGTCCACATTTCTGGGGTCGCTCGCAGGCGGCATGGAAGCAGATGTGGTCGTGATCGCGCTAATCGGCGAACGCAGCCGGGAAGTGAACGAGTTTGTCCGCAATATCTTGCCTGCCGCCATCATGTCGAAGACGGTCGTTGTCGCGGCAACGGCCAGCGAACCGCCCGGCGCCAAGAAGCGCGCCGCCTATTGCGCCATGGCTGCGGCCGAACATTTCCGTGACCAGGGCCGCAATGTCCTGTTCCTGTTCGATTCCATGACGCGATTTGCCGAAGCCCACCGGGAAACCGCCCTACTCGCCGGGGAGACACCTGCGCTCAATGCCTTTCCGCCCTCGACGGTACGCATGATTGCCGAACTGGCGGAGCGGACGGGTCCCGGCACAATTGGCAAGGGCGACATTACGGCGGTCTATTCGGTGCTCGTCGCCGGATCAGACATGGAAGAACCGGTGGCCGACATGATCCGCGGCATTCTGGACGGGCACATCATCCTCTCGCGTGAGATCGCAGAACGGGGCCGTTATCCGGCAATCGACATCCTGCGCAGCGTGTCGCGCAGCCTGCCCCACGCTGCAAGCGAGGACGAGAATGCGCTGATCCGCGATGCACGCCGGATGCTGGCGCTCTATGAGGAAGTGTCGCCGATGTTGCGCGCAAATCTCTACGAGCCCGGCAAGGATGCCGAAGCCGACCGCGCTATTGCATTATTTCAGGCGCTTGATGGATATGCAGCGATGCGCAGTAGCGCCGGGATCAGCGATGCATTTGCGCAATTGCGCGCAATCCTGTCAGCACGAGATGACGCCGCCCCCGTCCGGGCCGTGCCATCCTGATCAGAGCAGGCTGAGGAACAGGTTCTGGCTACCCTGGCTGCCGAGCCCGTTGCCCAATAGCGTCAGGGCTGCGGCAGCAGGCGAGTAGTTTGATATGCCCTCGTTGATCGATTGCATGACATGGAATCTCTGGATCGCCTTGTCGATGATTTCCGGTGAGGCAAGCTCCGACACGTCTTTGATACCGAACGTGCTCTGGAGCCTTTCCTTGAAGATGTCAGCCTGGCGCTCGATAGGCAGCTTACGGATATCTGAGGGAAGATTCATCGCACCCTCAAGCAAGGTGCGCACGGGCACGTTGGCCAACATGCGGTAGATCTTGGCCGATTCACTCGAGCTGGAGCCGACGATGCTGCCGATTTCAGACTTGTAGTTGAGGCTGATGCGCATGTTATCATCGACCTCGCCGACCGCAGCCTCAAACGCAGCTGACTCGTACTGCGTCGCCATGGCCGAAACCGCCGCTGGCGTCAGGGTGATCTTGCCATCCACAGGCTTCATCGCATTTGCGAAGGCGGTGTACTTCGGATTGTTCAGCCTGGTAAGGAATGTACTGTCAGGATCAGATACTTCGCTCAGCACCTTATCGATGAAACCGCGCTTCCATTCTTCGCCGCCAAGATCAAAGGCTGTGAGCGAGACACGCAGGAGCCGCGTGTCCTTGAGAAAATCCTCAACAGCGACGGGCTCAGAGAACTTTTCGATCAGATAGTCACGATCCATCTTCACTTGAGGCGAGTCGGTATAGGACTTCAGCTGGCGGTCATAGGTCGCTTCCAGAAACTTCCATCCGCTGTTTCCACTGAGGGGAATGACGGGCTGGAACATAGGTTAAGCGACCTTCGTGTCCGAGGAGGCGGATGAACTGGCGCGCGCCAGCAACTGGCCTTCCAGAATCAGCATCTGGCGCATGTGGCAGAGCGCAGAATAGTAATTTCCACGACTGATCATTGAGCGGAGCATCGGCACCATCTCAGGATCGATCACGCGGAAAACATCGAGCAATTTTGAACAGGCATCATCAATGGCGGGCAGCGTATCTGCCTCTTTCAGATCGCCCGTGATCAGCAGTTGCACGGCATAATAGACCTGCTTGACCGGCGTGTTGACATCTTCCGGCAGCAGGGCGTCGCGGCAGCGCAAAACGCGGGCGTCGCCATCAGCAATCCGGATGCGTGCTGGCTTGTCGCCATTTTCGAGCACAGCGCCGTTAACGATGAAGCGCTCTCCCGGGGCAATTTTCAGGACAAGACCAGACATCAGGCAGCCTCCTCTGTCACTGTCGAGACTAGAATGCCCGAAAGGCCGGCGATGATGCTTTTGTTGATATCGATAAGATCGGCAATTCCGTCGTTTCCAGCCAGCACGCGATTGCTGCATTGGCGAACGAATTGGGAAAGCGACACAAGGTTGCGCTTGGTTTCTTCGGGAAGTGTGTTGTCCGGATTGACCAGATCGGTTGCGACAATGGTCCAGAGCTGCTGATTGCGATAGAGCGCGTCGGCCCACGCTTCCAGAGGGGGCGTCTCGACTGCCGCCACAGCCTCAAGCGCTTCGGTAATCTGGCGGAAGAGAGATAACTCGATCTCTTTGGGACCGGCGGTACGCTGTTGGACTTCGCCGTAAGCCCTGAATGCCAAATGTTGCAAAGCGCCCTCCTGAACACCTTAGTAATGGGGTGACCCGGGCGCGTCCCACGCCCGGGTCGGATAGTCGTATTAGCGGAACAGCGACAGAAGCTGCTGCGGTGCCGAGTTGGCGATCGAAAGCGCCTGAACACCGAGTTGCTGCTGAACCTGAAGCGCCTGGAGGCGAGCCGAAGCTGCTTCCATGTCGGCATCGGTCAAACCACCGATACCTGTCGTCATTGCGTCGACAAGGCTGTTCACGAACTCGCCCTGGTTCTCGATGCGTTTCTGCGACGAACCAAGGGCCGATGCAGCGTCGATCGACGTTTGCAGAAGGCCTTCGATGGCTGTCAGAGCGGCTGTTGCGCCGGCATCGGTCGTGACATCGATCGTGGCCAGGTTGCCAAGGCCACCCGTCGACGTACCGGCGGTACCGCCCGTTGTCGCTGTCGCTGTGACGGCAAGTGCCGCACCAGAAGCGTTGGCGATCGTGATCGTGCCGTCTGTACGCGAGACAGAGTAGTTCGTCTCGCCTGTCGCCGAGAGGTATGTGGAAATCTGGTTGGCCAGATTTGCAGCAACCGAGTCAGCGCTATCCGAAGAACCCGCAACGTATTCGAACGTACGCTGACCAAGTGAGTTATTTGTAGCGGAGTCGTTCAGAAGGATGCGATAGCTGTAGCCATCAGCAACCGACGCGATGTCGATGTCGAGCGTGCCACCAGCAGCAGCCGCAGTTGCCGTGCCAGAGTTGGCACCCGAAGCAATGATCGTCTGATCAGCGTTTGCCGTCGTACCGAAAGTAGCGGCAGTCGCGGAGTTGCTCAGCGACAGGTCCTGACGACCGACGCTGATATAGGATGCCGAGACCGTACCGCTCGAAGAGCGATCAAGCGAAGCAAGGAAGTCAACATCAGCCGATGAGCTGCCATCAAGCAGGTTCAGCCCGTTGAACTGGGCACCGGAAACGCTGGTCTGGATGCCTTTGGTCAGCTCATCGATATCAGCCTGGATCTTGTCGCGGTCAACGTTGCTCTGTTGAGCCGAAACGATCAGGTTCTTGATGGACTGAAGGTTCTCGGTGACAGCTTCGGCGGCCGAACGGGCAACGCCAACCGTCGACGAACCGAGGTTCAGCGAGTCGGAAATTGTCTTGAAGCTCTCGACATCAGTCGACATCACGGTCGAGATGGCCCAGATAGCCGCGTTGTCCTTGGCGGACGACACTTTCTTGCCGGTCGAGATTTCGTTTTGTACGGACGCAAGATTTTTGTTGATGTTGCGCAGCGTATCGAGCGCAACCATGGCGCTATTATTTGTCAGAATACTGGACACAGTATGTTACCTCAGTTTTTTTCCACGAGCATCTCATGGATTGATCAAACACGCGTCGTCCTGACAGTGAAAATCACCTAACCATTCTTTGGTCAGTCCAACCCCTGATAGGGCGCTAGTGTGTAAATAGAGTTAACCAGTCAGGCCTTTTTGCGGAATTGCCCGGTAACTTCCGTAAAAGGAACTTTACTGCCATCCCGCCCGTAAGAACCGACATAGGCACTGGCGTGCAGGGACTGAAGACGATCAATCGCATGGCGAAGACCATTTCGAACGGCAATGAAATGGGCCGCGTTCTCTTTTGCTGAAACGGCAATTGATTGCAGGATGCTCTGGTGGTCGGTGATCATGGCCTGCATCTCAGGGTCCCCAAGGGCGCTCTCGAGCGACGTGATCGCATCGAGCTTCTCATCCATGAGAGAGATGGCGTCACGGGCGCGGCCAGTCAGGAGCATGTCCTTCTCGATCGCGAGAATGTTCTGAAGGCGTGTCGCCCTGGCGCGGAGGGAATCTGCAGGCACGTCTATTCACTCCGCACGGGTTTCGTGGCCAGATCAGCTTCAACGGCGGCTGCCAGCCCCATCGGGTGACTGGCGGCGAGATCCTTGGCCACAGCCTCAACCATATAGCGCGAGAACGCGGATGCTGCCTCCCCTCCGCCTTGAGAGAAGGCCTTCTCCAGACCAGCATGCGACAGCATCTCCGCCCAAAGCATCTGCTCAAATTTCTGACCAATACTCTGGGCATCTGAAGCGCCCTTCTGAACGGGGGCCCGATTGATCGGCGGTTGAGACGAAACACCGCCCAGCTGGATACCTATCGGGTCTGCCATTTTAATTTCCGCATTCAGGTTACTGAGCAAGTCGTGAATAAAATCATTTCAATTATTAACCTACTTTTTACGCGGCTTGGTTTTAATTTGGTTAATGCTAGCCATGCCGGACACGCGATGACATTCCTTCTTGAAACGGACCTCACCGCGCGCCGACCCGTGGCGCCGGGCGAAAATACCGCAAACAACCGCAGCGCGCCCAAAGAGTCCGGCTCCGGCGCAGATTTTGCGCGCTCCCTTGCCGGGGCTGATAATGAGCCTCCGGAAAGTGAGGCACCAAAGCCATCAACCGCGGCTGTATCTTCTGACGCAAAAAACGCCGTATCCGTACTCATCGAGCACGAGAGCCCTGAGGACATACCGGTGGCGACTGATACTCCCCCGGCCGCCCCCCGTCTCGACATCAAAAGCGACATTATTCTTGAGGGCAAAACGGACGAACGCGCTGAAGCGGAGCCGCTTTTGGCGGATATGGCTCATGCCGACGATGCGGACAAGGCGTTGCCAGTTGACGGCTCCGTGCAAAGGGTTGCGGTGAGTGCGGCGCCAATGCCGCCCCCCAGCGCTGCCCCGGTCGAAGCTGAAGCCTCCGAACCGATCGTGGCAGATGGCAACACGGCTGCCTTGACGCGCACTGCAGCTCCACAAGACGAGCTGCGGCCTGCACCGTTCAAGGCGACGAATGAGACACCAGAGGCGCGTGAAGGCAACGCAACAGAAGCCACAAGCAAAGCCGCCGCGACATCGAGCCTGACGGCGGTAGGCGTTGCACAGGACCCGGCATCCAAAATTACTGGCGCGGTTGAACCGCGACCGGATACGGCAGGATCGGCGACTGCCGCCGCGCCTGCCTCCAGCAAGGCCGAAGTGAAGCCGGAACCAAAACTGCAAAAGGCTGAAAGACACCGGACCGCTGCGCCGACAATGGAGATCGACAGCGCCGACACCGCAGCTCTGTCTGCACTTTCAGCGGAGCAGAATAATGCCAGCAAACTTGCGACCAGCCATGACAAGGCCGTCCCTGCCGATCCTTCAGCCCTGGCAATGACGGCAGGCACCCCGCCCACACCCGTGTCGCAATCACCCGCTCCGATCACGCCTCCGGTCATGGCTCCCACCAACGCACTCGTTGTGGCGACGCCTGCGGAAGTTGTCGATATTCTCTCAGACTCGCTGGCGTCGCCTGACGAGAAAAAGAACCACGTCCACATCCAGCTCGATCCACCGGAGCTGGGCCGCGTTTCCCTTGACTTCAAATTCGATACCCATGGCCTGCAACATGTCACCATCGTTGGCGAGACGCCAGAAGCCATGCGGCAATTGCGGCTGATGCATTTCGAGCTGGTGAATGCGCTGGAGCGCCAGGGCCTGTCGAGCGAGAACATGTCTTACCAGCAACAACAAACGCCGCACGATTCAGGCCAGCAAACCGGACGAGACGCCAATACACCCCAGAGAAACACCTCTGGCCAGACTGCGCGTGTCCTTCCGGAACTGGTTGTACAAAACACCATTCAGTCACGATCAACAGCGATCGCCGGACTCAATATCAAGCTCTGAGGAATAGCCCATGACCACAGTGAACGGTACGACACCCTACGCACCGAATGTGCCAACGGCGCCTACAGCACAGCCGGAGACCGGCGCGGAGTTCAACAGCTTTCTTCAGCTGCTGACAGCGCAGCTTCGTAACCAGGATCCGCTGGCGCCGCTGGATTCGACACAGTTTGTGGAACAGCTTGCGACGTTCTCATCGCTTGAACAGGATGTGAAATCCAACTCAAGCCTTGAAACAATTGCCGCGCGGATGAACGAGCTTTATGCCATCGCGGCAAGCCAGTGGATCGGACAGACCGTTTCGGTGGAGTCCACGTGGGAGCCATTTTCGGGCAACCCGCTGCCTTTCGCTGTCGACATACCTGAGAATGCAGACAAGGCCGTTCTGTCGGTGAAGGATGAGACCGGCACAACTGTCTGGACCAAGGAACTGGAAGCAGGGACAGACTCGTTCACGTGGAATGGGGAAAACCAGACAACGGACGAGATGTCGCCTGCGGGCAACTACCAGTTCGGCATCGATATCTATATCAGCGATGAATATGCTGGCACGGTCGCGCCGCGCACTACCGCAAGCTAGCGTTTAAGCCGCGATGGACATCGCGACTGCCTAAAGCTCTTGCTTGGCCATGTCCACAATAAGCACGTTTTCGATGCCTGTCGGAATGATCTTCTGGAGGTTCATCAGAACTGATGCCCGAATCGATTCATAGTTATCGATATTGGAAATGGCTTCCAGCGTCTGGCCGTCATTACTCAGCCCGATCAACGTCGTCATGATATTGTCGCGGATCTTGGGCTCCATTGAAAAGAGCTTCGATGTGATGCTTGAGTCGACTTCAAGGTTGATGTTCAGAATGACGAGGCTATCGACACGCGCGTCGCGCATGACAGGCACAACAAACTCTCGGGTGAATTTGAAATAATCCACGCCCGATGACGCTCCGCCGCCATGGGAATCCTTCTCATGAGAATCCTTGGCATGCGAGTCCTTGGCGGGTTCTGATGCGCCATGCCCGCCCTTTGCCTCTTCCCCGTGCGAAGATTTCTCTTTCCCACCGCCATGCTTTTCCGCGCCAGCCGATGCGCCGCCTCCTGATGTCCTCAGGAAGTTGCCTCCGATGCCACCTGCAACAATGCATATGATGACGATAATGGCAGGAATGATATTCTTCATGCTAGCACCTAGAAAGGCAGAACCTTATCGATCATGCGGGGAACGATTCCGCGACCGCCAGCCCCTGTCGTGTCGCCATCATTGACGTATGAAAGTTGGGCATCCGCGATCTTCTCATAGGACACAGTATTGGTCCGCGTTATGTCCTGTGCGCGGATGACGCCCGCGACGCTCAGATAGCGAACCTCGTTGCCAACGCGCGTCTGCTGATAGCCCTGGATCACGAGATTGCCATTCGGCTCAAGCCCAACGACGCGCGCGGCAAGTGTGAAGGCAATCTTCTCGGCGCGGTTCACCGCACCAGCGCCGTTTAGGGCTGAATTTCGTGTATAGTCCACGGCGGGCGACAGGCTGGCCGAACCTGGCAGAGCCCGGTTGACGACCTGCGGCAGACCAAACAGCGCGTCGACACCAAAGTTCTCGCTCGAGTCGCGGCTCCGCGTCAGGGAACTTTTCAGGCTGGCCTGATCATCCATCTCGACGACGACTGTGAGAAGGTCACCGACCTCCTTGGCCCGTCGCATGCTGAGCAAGGCGTTTGGGGATGTCGCCCAAAGCGATGGATTTGTGCCGTCGGCACTTTGGTCGACGGGGATATTCCATTGGGTGGCGTATGACATGTCGGGAAGCGCGGTAGGCGGGGGCGCACTTGCACACGCCGTCATCGCGGTCGCCAGAACTGTCGTGGAAATAAACGTTCTCATTGCGCCAACACCCATCCGCTCTCTTGAACCACTCCCTGCACGAGTTGCCGGGATTCCTGATTTAGAACCGTGACCGTTTCGTTCGCCGCAGCATCGCCCATCGCGCGTCCTGTCGTGGTGATCTCGAGCGCGCCGCTGATATATTTCACCGACACGGTTTGATTGCGCTTCACGATCATCGGCTCGCGCGTATTGTTCGCAGTGATGGGCTGGCCGACATAAACGGTCCTTCGGACTTCACGCCCCATCAGCGGGTCAGCGCCTTCGGCGACATCCCCCTCTTCTGTAACGGCATTCGCCTGAGAGACGCGATCACCGGCCCGAATGACTTCGGCGGCAACAAGCGACGAAGAATCGAACACAGTGGCCAGCAAGCCCAGTCCAAGTGCAGCAAGTGAAACCATCATCTTACTTCAACCGTGTTGTCGCTGCGAGCATCTCATCCGATGCGGTGATGACTTTGGAATTCAGTTCGTAACCGCGCTGAGCTTCGATAAGTTCGGAAATCTCTTTCACGACGTCGACGCCCGAATCCTCAATGAAACCCTGGTGAATATACCCGGCGCCTTCCGTTCCGGCGACGACCTGTGTCGGTGGACCAGACGCTTCAGTCTCACGAAACATGTTATCCCCAAGTGCCTGGAGCCCCTTCTCGTTGACAAAGCGCGTCAACGAGATCGACCCGATCGCCTGGCCGGCCGCGGCATTGGCAAAATAGGCAACGACTTCACCATCCCGGCTGATCGAAATGCGGGTCGCATCATTCGGAATCGTGATGCCATCCGCGAGTGGGTAGCCATCCATGGTCACGAGTTCACCTTCGGCACTGCGGTTCAGCTTGCCGTCCCGCGTGTATGCGGAGTCGCCAGAAGGCAGCGTCACTTCAAGGAAGCCTGTGCCGTCGATCGCGAGATCCAGTTCGCCGCCGGTCTCCTTCAGTGCACCCTGGGTAATTTCCATGGAGACCGTTGAAGGGCGCACCCCGGTGCCGATCTGGATGCCGGCAGGGACGACCGTTCCGACCTGCGACGTAATGGTGCCGGGCGTAAGATATTGCTGATACATGAGATCCGAGAACTCGGCGACGCGCGGTCGATAAGCTGATGTACTCATGTTGGCGATGTTGTTCGAGATAACGTCGACACGCATTTGCTGCGCCGCCATTCCCGTTGCTGCAATCTGTAGGGACTTCATGTCCGTCTCCTCTCATTGGCCATCATGGCTTATCGCTCGCGTACAGCTGAAATAAGCTGGCCTAAGCGCTGGTCTTCGGTTTCTAAAAGGGCCTGCCCGGCCTCATAGGCACGCTGCACTTCGATCATGCGCGAGACCTCAAGAACTGGCGAAACGTTGGATTGCTCGAGAGCGCCTTGCACGATGCCAAAATCCTTGGCAGCGGCAAAACCGTCCTTGGCCGAGAAATAGGTATTCGAATCCCGCATGAGCTCGCCGTCCGGAACAACTATCCCGACCTGATCAATCTGCAGGCCATTGGCCGAAATTGTACCGTCTGCGGAGATAACGAGATTGGTCGCCTCGGGGGGTATCGTGATCGCCCCCCCCCCCGCATTGAGGACATTGCTGCCGTTCATGTCGATCAGGTTGCCATTGGCTGCCAGCTGGAACTGACCCGCGCGCGTAAGGCGCGTACCCTGCGGCGTGTCGACTGTGAAGTAACCGTCGCCCTGCACGGCAAGGTCAAACTGACCGCCCGTGACCTTAAGCCCGCCCTGCTCCATTTCGAACGAGTGACCCGCCAGGCTACCCATCGAGAGCGAGGAAGCGTCCGAGCCGGTGCTGACCAGAAATTCGGCAAATATAGCACGGTCTGTTTTGTAGCCCGTTGTGCTGGAGTTCGCGAGATTGTTGGACACGACCTGCATTTCCTGCATCAGGCCATGCTGGCGCGCGAGTGTGGCATAAATCGCATTGGACATCAGTTACCCCCTCCGACCGGCACCGCAGATGTGCTGGCGCGGTTGAATATGGCCGGTGCCTGCGCGACCGAAACCTTGGGCTGTGTGACCGGCCCTTTCCGCGCGGCCTGTCGCAGTTCTGCGACCAGAGCGACGCGCCGCTTGTGCGCGTCACCGGTCAGCATACGCGCTGCCGTATAGACCCATTCGGAAACGATCCAGTCACCCGCAGCTGCATCGTCTTCGATGAGCGCCAGAATGACATCTGGTGCAATTTCGAGGCGATCCTCATACACCCTCAAACGCTCTGGCGCATGCGCGCGTATCGCACTGCGCGCTGCCAGAAGGTTGAGCGACGGATCACCGATGTACTTTGTCGCGAGCGCGAAGACTGTTTCATAGTCGCGGCGCCGGAACGCAAGTTCTGCTCTCTCGGCTGCGACATTATCCGTCATGGACACGCCCTTTGACAGCTTGCTTGCCAGATCGGCAAAGCCCAGCTGGACAGCCCGGCCTGAAGCAAGACTGTAAAGCGTATTCCGGTCCGGCTCGGCCGCAAGGAAATCCGGTTCTTCAATCATCGCGTTGATCGCTGCCAGATTGCGAACGGTTTCGCTGCTTTCCAGGTCACGATGGAGACTTGCTACAAGTTGCCGCCTGACCTCTGCCTGAGCTTCCGGATTCTGAAGGGCAGGGAGCGCCGCCAGCTTTATCAGGGGCTTGTAGCTGGATCGCGCGCTCAATTCCCTGAGCGCGTATTGCAAACTGGCGACCAGCTCATTGTCGCTGCTGATATAGCCAAACTTCTGCATGAGGTCGCCCAGCAGGACTTCCTCATAGGCGGGGTCGACCGGCACGCCATGACGCTGCATCGCAGCCAGGGCCTCTTCCTGAAATTGCTGCTTACGAAGAAAACTGGCGACGGTTTTCCGCGCTTCAGGGCTGCCGCCATCCATTTCGATCAAAGCGCGCGCAAACTGCAACTGGGGTGAATTATTGAAATCGTCCTCATTGAAGTCCGCGATCAGTTTTTTGGACAGACCGGTGTCGCCGCGCTCTTCGAGCTTTGGAACACTCAGCATGGTCACGTCCGTGCGGAGACGAAACGGAAGCTTGCGGAAGCCCGACAGTGATCCCTGCAGGCGCACAGCACCCGCCTCACGTCCTGAGACAAGTTCCGCAGCAGCAAGCCATATCGCCGTATCCGGCTCACAGGAGACCATTTGCGCAAAGAAACCGACATCCGGCGCGCGGCGATTTTCCATCAGATCAGCCAGCTTGCCGAGGGCTGTCGCCTGGGCGCCCGGCGCCAGCTTCAGCACCATCTGCGCCTCCGAATACAAGCCAAGCGCCATATATGTTTTCGCCAAAGCGTAGCCTGTTGGCGCCACCGGGCCATCGGCGCCCTCGCGACCAACTGCCTCGCGCGCAGTATAGACTTGCTGGTATTCGGTAATGTCCTTGTAGTCTGTGAAGTCAAAGGCATCCCGCGCATCACATGCGTCATGCGTGGGCTCTGGTGCGAAGGCCGCGGGCCGACGCTTGTCCACAAGCTGCACGGGTTGATGGCCGGAGCCTACTTCTGCTCCATCTGCTTCAGAAGGCGCGGAGCCTTTTGGGGTTAGTATCCCCTCCCGGATCGCGCCCTGGACGAACAGTTCCAGATTGGACGAAAGATCTGATTCGCGTGATGCCTGGTCCGACGCCCCTGCATCCGGCTCAACCGCAAGGCTCTGGGGAACCAGGCAGAGGCTGAGCATCAGGATGAAGGGAAGGCGTGTCATGCGGCGCGTTTCATGTTTCGGATGGCCTGGTCGACTTCATCATAGGTTGGACGGACACGGGATGGCGCATGGCGGCGCGCAACTTCGACACAGATATTGACCGGGTTGAGATGGAGGTTGGAGACAAGTATCTCACCGATCATGGCGTAGAACGCATGCTCTTCCACCCTGATATCCTTCACTTTTTTAGCAAACGGGCCCACCACGCCATAGGCGAGGAAGACGCCAAGGAACGTACCGACAAGTGCGCCGCCGATCATGCCGCCAAGAATTTCAGGGGGCTTGTCGATGGAGGCCATTGTCTTGATCACGCCAAGCACAGCCGCAACAATCCCAAGGGCCGGCAGGGCATCAGCCATGTTCTGCAGCGCATGCGATCCATGAAGCTTGTCCTCAGCCAACTGATCGAGTTGCTTCTGCATGAGCTCTTCGACCTGATGGACATTGTCAAAGTTCATGATCATCGAGCGAATGGTGTCGCAAACGAGTTCGATGGCCGAATGATCCTTCAGAATTTTCGGGTACTTCGTGAAGATGCTGGATTCGCTCGGCGCTTCAATGTGCGCTTCAACCTCAACCGGGTTCTGCTTCATCAGGTTGAGCAGCTCGTGCATCAAGCAGAGCAGGTCCTGATAGTCGGTCTTCTTCCACTTGGCCCCGGTGAACACAGCCGTAACATCACCCACGGTGTGCTTGATCGTATTCATGTCGTTGCCGGCGAAGAATGCACCCAGTGCAGCGCCACCAATCATCATGCCTTCGAATGGCAACGCATGGGTAATGATGCCCATCTTGCCGCCGGCAAGCAGGTAACCGCCGAAGACCATGACCACGGTTATGATCAGTCCAAATATTGTATTCACCCCAGAACTCCCTATTCCCGCACGCACGGTGCGGGGCGCTGTCACAAATCCACTATCTCACGAGCGAAGTTTTCTGATATTGGCGTGTGAAGCTTCACGGCTCTCTGCCGCTTCCACACACCCAGCTCTCCCAAGCCGATATCGACACTTCCATTTATTGTTTCTGCGCAGAGCGATAGCCGGTTCGCGTCGGCATTGGAAAGCGGCAGAATATTACCGACTTCCAGCCGCGAACATTCGGCAATCGTTAGCGTCATGCGCTCAAGCACTGCGTCCAGAGATATCGTCGAAGCCCGCACGGATGCATTGAGCGACTTCGGGCTCTGCTGACAGGCCTTTTGCTTCCGAACTTCCTCATGGCGAAGCTCCGCTTGCGCATGCTTCTGAACGAAGTCAAAGCCGTACATAACTTTGAGGACGGAAACATCGCCGCCAAATTCGAGCGCAATATCCACGCGCAAGTACCGGCTGGCATTGTCAAAGCCGCCGACGACTGAGTCACTATCGCACAGTGGCGACTTGGTCGCAGACGTCTCATGATTTTCAAGCGGGCCAGCGATCTTCTGCCACAGCACGACGGAAGTCTGCTCGCACAGAAGCTTCAGGAAGAGGGAAGACGCGTCGGCGAGGCTCTCGACATCCTGATGCAGGCGCGCAGCAGCGCATTGTACCGCAATACGATTGTCCAGCGTAATTGAGGCGATGCCAGGCGAGAGGCCGGCATCCATGAAGAATGTAAACGGATCTTCCAGGATATCGGCGGCGGCACTCACACCAATGACACGTCGCGCGGTGATCTTGACGGTCGCCTCATCACCCAAATTCGCATGGGCCCAGGCCTCTGAGCTGGATTGCACCTGCTCCCAAAACGGACGCAGATTTGCGATGGATGGCGGCACACCAGCTCCCGCTTCAATCTTTTTCCGTAGAATCGAGGACACGAATCACCTGCAACTAGAGGGATAATAACCCTACCAATTGGTGACTGACCCGTTGAAAAAGCATTAACGGCAGCCCTAAAGTTAATCATTGGACAAGCAATGATCCTTCACTGGTCTTTGGTAAACGTGTCTCATCAGTCATCTGGCGGGACCAATGGAAATTCAGAACGCAGCCATCGTGCAACCCACGATCATCAAGCGCCGACGCGTGGTTAAGGCCGCCGAACACCATGGGGGCGCGTGGAAGGTTGCATACGCAGACTTCGTGACCGCAATGATGGCGTTCTTCCTCCTGATGTGGCTGCTGAACGCCACCACCGAAGAGCAGCGCAAAGGTATCGCCGACTATTTCAGCCCGACTATCCCGATCTCGCGCATATCCGGCGGCGGCTCCGATGGATTGAACGGCTCTTCGATCATGACTGAAGAAACATATGCCCGCATGGGAACAGGCGCCGCCCGCAAGGAGACGGTCGCCAACCATAGCGAGGGCAAGGACGCGGAAGCGGCCGAGCGCAAGATCGCCGCCGAGCTGGAATCCCTCAAGCAGTCGATGAGCGCTGAAGGCCAGCAGCTTTCCGACCATATGATGATCAAGATGTCGCCAGAGGGGCTCGTGCTCGAGATCACGGATTCCGAAGACGCGCCCCTCTTCCCAATTGGCCGGAGCGACCCGTCACCTCTGCTGACAGGCATGCTGGGCCAGGTGGCGAAGTCCTTCGCGACATTCGAGAACGACATCAAGATCGTGGGTCACACGGACAGCCTGAGCTATCGCGATGGCGCCGTGTACGACAACTGGAACCTGTCATCGGACCGGGCCAATGCCGCACGCAAATTGCTGCTTTCTGCCAACCTGGATCCAAACCGGATTCTCGAAGTCTCCGGAAAGGCTGCTACAGACCCGCTGATTCAAGGTGATCCGTCTGCACCCCAGAACCGCCGCATCTCGATCACTATCCTGACTCGTTAACAGAACGGCCCAATCGGTTAGCCGGTCATTAACTATCAAGGGTTAATTTTGGTTGCTATACCTTGCAGGAGCAACCGTACATGAGCATCTCTTCGTCCCTGAACGCAGGCGTGATGGGGTTGAACGTCAACTCCGCGCGCCTCTCGACAATTTCAGACAACATCGCAAACTCTTCCACCGCTGGATACAAGCGCAGCCAGGTCGATTTCTCGAGCATGGTCATCCAGCAGAGATCATCCGCCTACGCTGCAGGCGGCGTTCGAGTGGATACGTTCAAGGATGTCGCGGCGCGGGGTTCGCTTATTTCGACAGGCAGTGCGACGGATATCGCGGTTTCAGGTCGCGGGCTGCTTCCTGTGACTGACGTAAGCGGCCTGACATCGACGGCGTCGAACCGCAACATGATGCTTGTGCCAACCGGTTCATTCTACGCGGATGAGAACGGCAATCTGCGAACACAGAGTGGTCTCTTCCTGCTGGGCTGGCCCGCCAATTCGTCTGGCGAAGTCGGGAATGTCAGCCGCAATAGCGGCGTGAACCTGGCTCCCGTGAACATTTCGACATCGCAATTCACCGCGACACCTACAACTGAGATGGACATCGGCATCAACCTTCCTGCCGACGCGACAAATGCCGGCTCCACGACCGGCGATTTCAATCTGCCGGTCGAGTATTTCGACAATCTCGGACGCGCCAACACGCTGACATTCCAGTTTTCCCCTGTTATTCCGGCGAGCGGCGCCAGCAACCAATGGAAAGTCGATATCTTCGACAGCGCTGGTGATCCTGCTGTCTCGATTGGAAGCCTGGACATAGAGTTCAGCGACGCCCCCGTCTCGGGCGGGCGTATCCTGACAGCCACCGCAAGCGGCGGCGCAGCCTATGATGCGGCAACGGGCGCCATCTCGCTTACACTGCCTCATGGCCCTGTGTCGGTGAATATCGGTCGTCCCAATGACAGCCAAGGCATTACGCAGCTTGCAGCCCCGTTCTCGCCAACGAACGTTTCCAAGAATGGCGCACCTATTGGCGATCTCAAATCGGTTGAGATCGACGAGAATGGCTATTTACAGGCCGTCTACGACACGGGTCTACGTCGTACACTTTACCAGATCCCGGTGGGCGACGTTCCAAACATGAACGGCCTCCAGGCGCTGGATGGCCAGGCCTACAAGGTCTCCGGCTCGAGCGGCAGTATGTACCTGTGGGATGCTGGCGCCGGTCCGGTTGGCGCGGTCGCCGGCTATTCGCTTATGGAATCCACGACAGACATCGCGGCTGAACTGACCGACCTGATCGAAACACAGCGGGCCTATTCGTCCAACGCGAAGATCGTCCAGACCGTCGACGAGATGTTGCAGGAAACGACCAATCTGAAACGCTGATAAGCAGCGCTGAAAGGCGGCCGAACACGTGACCCTGTCCAGTGCTATCAATTCAGCAAAAAGTGGCCTTCAGATTACAAGTCTGAGGGCCGACATTGCTGCAACCAATGTCTCCAATGCGTCCACGCCCGGCTATGTCAGCCGGGCGCTGGTCGTATCGGAGAAGCGGGTTGGGGAAAGCGCGGGCGGCGTCCAGGCCATCGGCATATCCCGCTCGCAGAACTATGCCTTGACGGCCGAGCGGCGCAGCCTGACCAGCGATTATGCGCAAGCGGACATGCTGACGTCGACATGGAAAACCATATCAGCCCAAATCGGCAACTCTTCGGAAGGCACAGGACTCTTCAAGGCATTCTCCGGCCTTGAGTCGACCCTGTCGGACCTCGCCCTCTCGCCGGAATCCAGTTCAAATGCATCGGCCGTGCTACGGTCGGCCAAATCCGTTGTCCAGGAATTCCATGACCTTTCGCAAATGGTCGACAGCCTAAGGGCTGAAGCCGACCACGAGATCGCCAATGGGGTTGATACCGTCAATTCAGCCCTGAAGACGATTCAGGACATAAACGGCCGTCTGTCGAGTATGGATCGCTCGTCCAGCCAGGCCGCAGGCCTGATTGACGAGCGCAATCGGGCCCTCGACAAAATATCCGAATACATGCCGGTTCAGGCGGTTGATCGCCAATACGGCACCATTGATGTCATAACGTCTGAAGGCGTCTACCTGCTGTCAGGCACTGCGCGAAAAATCGAATTCAGCCCCACTGCGGCATTCAGCCAAGGCGACACTTTGGCAAACGGAACGCTGTCCGGAATGACTGTGGACGGCATCTCGATCACACCCGGCTCCTCCTCCTATGGAGCCGTGTCAAGCGGCGTATTCGGCGCGCTCTTCACGCTGCGGGATCAGGACCTGCCGGCGGTCGGTGCCCAACTGGACGCACTGGCAAGCGACTTGATAACACGCTTCTCCGATGACGCCCTCGACCCGACCAAGACGCCCGGAGAACAAGGCATTTTCGTTAACTCAACGGGCGCCGGAGGCATCGGCCTCGCCAGCAGGATATCCGTCAACGCGGCCATTGACCCGGACCAAGGCGGCGGGACATGGCGGCTGCGCGATGGCCTCGGGGCTACAACACCTGGTCCCACAGGCAGTACAACAATCCTGAATGGCCTGCTGGGCGCATTCAAATCCGCAAATCCGGTCAATTCAGCAGGTATCCAAGGATCGTTCTCCTCGGTCGAGATGGTCGCGCAGTTTGCCTCGCTTGCCGGACAAAGCCGCATTCAGAATGAGACTGTTCTCTCCTCCACGTCTTCTCAGCACGCAATGCTTCTTGAGGCTGAACAGGCGCAAAATGGTGTCGATGTAGACAGCCAGATGCAGGATCTTCTCCTGATTGAGCAAGCCTACGCTGCCAATGCGAGGGTGATTGAGATCGCGAGCCAAATGATCCAGCGGCTGATGGAGATCTGATATGCTTCGGTTCCTCTCTCCTTCAAACCTCCTCGCATCGCAGGGCCTGAGTCCTGAAATCAAGGCCATACGCGAGCGTTTGGAAACGACGTCCAAGGAGACCGTGACCGGTCGTTACGAAGACATGACAAAGCATCTGTCGGGCCGGATCAGTCAGGCCATGCTCGGGCAGAAGGCGATTGACGATATTGAACAGCAGGGTGTGCGTATCAACATCCGTGAAGGCCGACTGGACCTCACTCAGCGTAGTCTCGAAGTCGTTCAGACCAGTGTAAGCGGACTGTCTGCGCGCATGCAGGCAGCCATGGCGTCAGAGGATACGGCATCGAAGAATGCGACCGCCCGCGATTCCAAGGCGGCACTCAACGAATCCTTTTCAGCACTGAACGCCCGCTATGGCGAGAGATACCTCTTCTCAGGCGACGCCGCGACCACACCCCCTTTTGCTTCGGTCGATGACCTGTTGTCGGATATTCGGCAGCTCGCCATCACGGCAACCGATGAGGCAGACTTCGCCACACAATTAGACACCTATTTTAATTCACCGACAGGCGGATGGCGGACGAATATCTATGCCGGAACGGACACCGCATCCGATCCTGATTCCGTGCCCGGCACAGATGACAGCATCATACAGATTATCTCCGGCTTGGCCGTTATGGCGCTATCTGGGGCAGATGAGGCCCTGCCGCTTTTCAATGGCGCAAGCAACCCTGTGTTTGCGGCCGCCCAAAGCCTGGCGAACGGGCAGACCGCTTTGACAAACTTACGTGCCTCCGTCGGCCTTTCGCAAGCTCAGGTCGAAACCGATAAGGAATCGCTCAGTATCGAAAAGACCGTCCTGACCGCATCCTTCAATGAGCTGACCGCCCGAGACCAGTATGAAGCCGCTTCTGAACTCAAGGATCTCGAAAGCAGCCTTGAGGCCGCTTACACGCTGACGTCACGCCTCGCCAATCTGACCTTGCTCAATTTCCTGAGGTAATGCCATGACCCGCGCCCCCCGACTCAAGGCCCTGATCGCGGCAATCTTCTTCGCCCTGCCCATGACGGCAGTCGCAGAGCCACGCATCCGCGATATCGTGGATGTGGAAGGCGTGCGCGAGAACGATCTCGTCGGATACGGTATCGTTGTTGGTCTCAACGGCACGGGCGATTCCGTAAAGAATTCTCCCTTCACCGAGGATTCACTCTCCTACATGCTGGAGCGCCTTGGCGTGAACGTACAAGGAGAGGACATCAAACCGAAGAACGTCGCCGCCGTTCTCGTTACAGCGACTTTCCCATCATTTGCCCGCAATGGATCGACCATCGACGTAACCGTTGCCTCCATCGGTGATGCCAAGAGCCTTGAAGGCGGTACGCTTATCCTGACGCCGCTAAAGGGCGCTGATAATGAAGTCTACGCAGTTGCACAGGGTAGTATCATCGTCAGCGGGATTAATGTGCAGGCGGCTGGCGCCAGCGAATCCCGCGGCTCACCAACCACCGGCGGTGTGCCAAATGGCGCCCGGGTGGAACGAGAAATCAACTATGCCTTCAACGACCGCAATATCGTGACCCTGGCACTGCGCAATCCTGATTTTACGACGGCATCCCGGATTGAAGACACGATCAATAAATCCGTGGGCTTCCAGATGGCGTCGATGCGCGACTCCGGCACCATAGACCTGGACCTGCTCCAGGTGACTGACTCCCCTTCCCGCGTGCTGGCCAGTATCGAGAATCTTTCGGTTGCCGTCTCGACCCCCGCACGCATCGTGATCGACGAAAAATCGGGCACGATCGTACTGGGTGAGGATGTGACCATCTCGAAAGTGGCGATCGCCCAAGGCAATATCTCCATCAAGATCGTTGAATCGCCAATCGTGTCCCAGCCCAATCCGTTCTCGCAGGGCGAGACTACAACCGTGCCGCGATCCCAGATCACGATCGGGAATACTGGCAATGGCAATATCGCGATGCTTGACGAGAATGTCTCCTTGTCCCAGCTGATCACCGGGCTCAATGCACTGGGCGTATCACCACAGGAGATGGCCGATATTATCCGGGCGATGAAGGCAGCCGGCGCGATCCATGCCGAGCTGATCGTACGCTAGAGAGCGTTCCCTGAGGCTCAGGCTTCAGCCGGTGCTGGGGTCACGAGCGTGATCTGGCCACTACGCTTCATGGTCATGAGCATGCTCAGGAATTCACGCTGTACCTGTTCACCCTCTTCCGGTGAGAGCGCTTTTGCCTCCCCCAGTTCTTCACGCAGCTTGTCTGCCAGACGCGAGGAAATATTGCCCAGCAGAAATTCCGCTACTGCGGGGAAAGGCCCCTGCAGACTGCTGAGCAGCTTGATGGAGGTTGGCTCGTCCAGTTCGCGGAACACGACCGGCACCCCATTCTTTGGCAGCATGTCTGGTAAGCCCTCAATCGTGAAGAGTGACTTCTGAATGCCTTGCAACTTGTCCTCATGCGAGGTCTCGAGGAACTTGACCAGCGTATCGCGTTTCTCCGCCGGGATGAGGCTCAGCAATTCACCAATCGCCGACAGGTGATCATCATTCTCTTCTGATCCCTCGTCTTCATTGTTGAGGAATTCCATCTCGATCATGCGGGCCAGAACCTGATCAATGCCGGGGTCCACCTTCTGGGCCTGCACCATGAAACCCATTGCGGGGGCCAGTTTGGCATCATCCATGAGGGCCAGCACTTCCGATGCGACGCCCAGTTCCATCTTGCGCAGGATAAGTGCGATAATGTTTGGGGAAAGCTTGCCGAGATAGGCAGCGATCTGACGCGGTTCCCGGCGCGCAAAGCGCACCCATGGATCAGCAGACACATCCGCTGCTCCGGAGATCGCCTGCTTGTTGGCTTTCTCGTCGCCCATGATCATCGCAAGCTTTTCGGCGTTGAGCACGCCCGCCAGCACTTCGCGTGCCTTGTCCCGTCCGCCACGCAGGGCACCATCGGAGCCGCGCAAATGAGTCAGGAAATCGATGACGATCGCGACAATCTCGTCGCGCGCCACGAAAGAGATATTCTGCAATGCCACCGCCACCTTGGCCAACGCAGCATCGTCCAGTTTCTCGACAATGGGCTTGGCAGCAGCCTCTCCGAGCATCGTAATGATGACAGCCGCACGTTGAGACGGCGTGATGGTTGATGTCGGGACAAGCCGCGGTGCAACAGGCTCAGGCACTGTCGACAGTCTCGTAGCCAGTTCTGTACGGGGCTGGGTGCTCATCCGGTATATCCTCTCAACACCGCTTCGGTGATCTTTAGCCAACCATCAGCCAAAATGAAGAATCCAAGCTTAAACGGAAGAGAAACAACTGTCGGAGGGACCATCATCATGCCGACCGCCATCAGGACAGAAGCGACGACCAGGTCGATCACCATGAAGGGCAGGAAGATCACAAAGCCGATCTGGAACGCGTGTTTGATTTCCGACAGCATGAATGCTGTGGCCAGCAATGAAAAGGATGGTTCCTGCCCTTCGACGACAGGCCGGTTCACTGCCTCACCGAGCACGGCAATCGTCTCGGGTTCGATCCGGCGCGACATGAATTCACGAAACGGCCCGGTCGTGTCCACCCAGGCCTGCTCCTCAGTCGACACCCCATCCATGTAGGGGGTTATTCCCGTCTCCCAAGCATCCTTGAAAACCGGTTCCATGACGAAGAATGTCAGGAACATGGCAAGCGCCATGATCATCATGTTAGGCGGTGCCTGCGGCACGCCAATGGCCTGACGCATGAACGAAAATACGATCACCATGAATGGCAGGCACGTGACCATCATCGCGATGGCCGGCACCAGGCTCAGCACCGAGATCAGCAAGAATAGCTGGATTGTGGAGCGGCTGAGGCCTCCGCCTGCCCCGTTCAGGACATCATCGAGGCCCGTCATCGGCGTGGGCGTCACGCCCTGCGCGTGCGCAGCCGTCGCGACACACGCAAACGCCGCAATCAGGATTGCCAGAAAGCGATAGACGCCGACGCTCCTAAGCGATGGCATCGCCTGCCTGCTCTGATATTTCTGTGATCTTGACACCGAGCGAGCCGTCTTCAGTTTCGACCAGCTCGCCCCGCGCGATCAATTTGTTCTCGATGGATATGCTGACGGGATCGTCAATCCGGGACGTCAAAGGCACAACGGATTCAGGGCGCAATTCAAGGATTTCCGAAACGCTCAACCGGGCCTGACCTATCGATACGGTGACGGTCACCGGCACATTGAAGATGGAGCGCCGATACTTGTTCGCTGTCGTCGACTCGCGCCGGTCGTTCTCAGGTTGTTGCATTTCTTCAGGGTTTGCCATGCTTTTACTCTTTGATCGAAGCTTGAGGGGAATCCAGGTGGGCGAGGCAGGCATTTAGAAGCCCATCGAAGTCGAAGGTTACACCGCCCGTTTCCCACGACACCTCCACACGGGAACTCTCATCTGGCCCAGCAGTCACAACAGCGCAGCGTTCATTCAGTGTCGGCGAGGCCGCTACCAGCTCCCGCAGCTTTTCGGCCAGCACGGACTGCGCCCTGATCTCCACCGCAGGGGCAGTCGTCGGGATCATGGCGCTCAGGTGCCGTCCGATTTCTTGCGCCAGAAACGCACGGGAAAGCTCCGGGAAAAGGCGCGCGGCTATGGCCTGGGTCGTGTTGAGGGTTTGCTGACGCGACTCACGTTCCAACCGTTCCATCGTGTCTGAGAGAGCCGCCATGACAATCTCGACATCGGCGAAGTCCGGATGCACGGGCACTGGTATTTCAGGCTCGGAATCAAGCGCTTCTGGCGCCTCCAACACGGGCTGTTCCAACTCAGGCTCAACCACCGCCTGTCGTAGTAGAATGCGGCGCGCACTGGAGGCAGGCGCCGGAGCGTCCGTATCAAACCGTGGCAAGGTGGCGAGGAAGGCTTCACTCATTGACAGCCGCCTTCCGGTCCTCATTCAACCATTCCTGAAGGATGGCTGCTGCATCATCCTGCCGCGTCGAAGTATAGTCTTTCAGGGACAAGAACGGATCCGCGGGCACGCCATCGGCGCCCAGTGTAAAAGGATCACCTCCGTCGCCCGCCACACCTTGAAGCTGCGGCTTCTGGCTGAGCAGGGGACGGATCACGCCGAACGCCAGCACGATAACGACCAGGCCTAGAACGACGATCTTGATGCCAGACCACATGTAGCGCTCCATTAGCTGCTGCACGAGGCTAGGTGCCTCAACCATTTCAGGTTCTGGCAGGGGCTGGAAGGGCATGAACTCAACTGTCAGGTCGTCGCCGCGGCTTGTGTCAAGACCAGCGCCGGAGATGATCAGCTGCTTGAAATCGGCCGCCATCTGTTCGGTGAGTGTTGCCGCATCAGTGGCTGCAGGATCGATGCCCAGAACCTGATCGTTGAGGAGAACTGCCATGGATATGCGCTCAATTGCGCCTGGCATGCGCTCTGTTTCGGTGCGCGTCTCGTTGATCTCATAGGAGACGGTCTCATTGGAATTACGGGCCGTGCTATTGGACGAGCCACCGGGCGCATCATTTGCCTGCGGTAGATTGCTGGCAGCTGTGACAGCGCCGGATGTCCCACCACTCGACTCGCTGACATCGCCGGTCGAACGGTTTCGTACAACACGCGAGTCAGGATCAAATATCACAGCGGATGTGCGCAGGCTCTCATGGCTAACATCCACGGAGACCGATACGCGGGCATTGTTTGGCCCAACACGGGCCTCCAGCAGACGTAGAACCTTCTGCTCAAGCATGCCTTCCTGCGTTTCGGCCTGAACGCCAGGTTGCTTGGCGGTGTCATTGCCCGGGCCGGCAAGGATGCCCTTCTTGGAATCGATGACCGCCACTTCGTCAGGGCTCATGCCGGAAATAGCAAGCGCGACCAGATACTGGATCGCCTGTGCCTGCCCGCTGGAAAGATCGTACTTGGTTGCCAGCGTTACGGAGGCAGTTTCCTTGGGCTCGCTGCGTGAAAAACCGCTTCGCAGGCTGGCCCCGATATGCACACGTGCTGACTCAATCCCGGGAATCGCAAGAATGGTGCGCGTCAGCTCGCCTTCCTTGGCACGCCAGTATGCAGCGTTGTACATTTCCGAGGTGACGGAAAACCCGTTCACACTGTCGAGCAGTTCATAGCCCTGCACCGACTGCTGCGGCAGGCCTGCCTTGGCGAGGGAAAAGCGAACGGCGTCGCGGTCCTTGGCGCTCACGAAAATCGCATCGCCGCGAATTTCGTAAGGCGTACCGCGTTTTTCGAGTTCTTCGATGATCTCGCCTGTCGGCGCCGGCTCAAGACCGGAATACAGCAGTGACATGGGCTGTTGCGTCGCGCCGCGCACGAGAAACGCCATTGCCAGCGCAACGCCAAGGACAGCCACCCCAAGCATGATTTGCCGCGACAACGGCAACCCCCTCAAGGTTGAGATAAAACTCATAACCCACCAACTCCAGACTGAACCCTGCTCCCGGTATTGGTTAATTTATTACGAGTAATTGTTAACGGTTCCTTTACCCCAACATTTGTTTAACAGACATCTGGGATGGTAAATCAGGTGACTGCCTATGGCGGGGAAGAAGGCTTCAAAAGCCGCAAGTACAGATGGAGCTGACGCCGCACCGGCTGGTGCGAAGTCTGGCGGCGTGGTCGGCATAGCTTTGCTGGCCGTGGGTGCGCTCGCAACCTCGTTCGCCACAGTCTATTTTTTGACGCCTTCCGCTCCCGTTGGTGCGGCCCCCGCGTGCGCTCCCGGAGAAGCTGCTACTGTCGCCGAATCATCCATCAAGCCCAACCAATCCTATGTCGAACTTCGGGATATTCTCGTCACGATCGGGAGCGAACCAGCAACGCGGTACATCAAGTTGAAGATCGCGATCATTTGCGACTCAGGCAGCACATCAGCCGTAACGGATGCGGAACCCGTGTTGATTGATGCCTTCACCAACTATCTGCGGTCCGTGGAGCTGACAGATTTCGAGAATCCCGGTTTCTATTCGCACATGCGCGATCAGCTTGGCCGCCGCTCGCAACTGGTGCTTGGTGGCGGCGTATCGGACGGCGTGCTGATTACAGAATTCCTGTTGAGGTAAGGCGATGAGTTTCGAACCCACAGACATTGCAATTATCCTGGTGTCGAGTGCGGCCTGCGTCTACTGCTTCGTGCTCAGTCGGCGCCTGAAGGCGCTGCAAAACACCAAGGACGGCCTAGGGGCCACCATCCTGGCCATGTCGAAGTCGATTTCTGCCATGTCGAGTTCGACACAGGAAACCCGGTCACATGTCGGGGAGATGGCTGGTCGGCTCGCTGGCCTCCTCGAAGAGGCCAATGCGACCTGTGCCCGCCTTGAGACAGTCCAGTCCTCACTGGAAACCACCCAGCAGAGCGCTGTCGATCAGGTGACCAACACGCAAACGGAACTGGGCATCATGATGCGGATCATCCTCGACCAGTCGAAGAGCCGGATCGTTGAAATGACGAACATGATGCAGGAATTCCGTGAGCTGACAGAGCACGACGCGGAACGCGGCCGCGCTTCTACACGTGAACGTAGGGCCGCCATGCCGTATCCGGCGGAATAACGCCATGAAATCATTGAACAATCGCGGCTCGTATGTCCTCCTGACGCTCGGCTTCCTCTTTGCCGTGGGAGCCGCCGTGCGTTTCCTGCCCAGCAACCTTGCGACCGCCGCTGAAGCGCTGGCTGCAAATACACATGCCGGCGACGAAGTCCCACAGGAAGTGGTAGAAGTCGCAACAGCGCCTGAGGCCCGGCCAATCGACGAAGTCTGCTTCACCGCCGAGACGGCGGCTGCAATTACCGCCGAGCAGGAATTGATCGCCACGCAGGAAGACCAGTTGCAGGAAGATACACTCGCATTGAAGGCTCGCGCACTCGAACTTGACAGCCGAACGGCCGAGCTGAACGCCCTTCAGGAAACGCTGGAAGCGCGCTGGAAGGAAATGCAGACCGCCTCGGACGAGGATATCCTGCATCTGGCCCGCATGTACGGCTCAATGAAGCCAGACCAGGCGGCGGCCATTTTCAATCAGATGGAGCCCGACTTTGCCGGCAACTTCCTGCGCCTCATGCGAAGCGAACAGGCCGGTCTTATCATGGCCAGCATGGAAACCCGCAAGGCCTACGCTGTCAGTCTGAAACTGGCAGAGCTGAATGCCGATATAAGGGATTCAGCCGCCTCCAACTGATGCATTGACCGAACTAGCGGTCCAGGCCCAGATCATCTGCGCGGATATCCGGCGTCTGGCCCGAGATCAGGTCTGCAACCACCCGCGCCGACCCGCACGACATTGTCCAGCCCAGCGTGCCATGTCCTGTGTTGAGATAGAGATTGTCAAAGCCAGTCTTGCCGACCAGCGGCGTACCATCCGGTGTCATGGGACGGAAGCCGGACCAGAAAGACCGCTCCGCCGAGTCCGCTGCAGCGGGAAACAGGCTATAGAGCGAGTGCTCAAGCGTCTTCTGGCGTCGCGGATTCAGGCTACGATCAAAGCCGGCAAGCTCCGCCATACCGCCCACCCGAATGCGATCGCCAAGCCGGGTGATGGCCACTTTGTAGGTCTCGTCCAGAAGTGTCGATTGCGGCGCACTTTGGTCGTCGCTGACAGGCACCGTTATGGAATAACCTTTTACAGGATAAACCGGCAGACGCAGGCCGAGAGGTCGCGCCAGGACAGGTGACCAGCTCCCGCAGGCAAGGACAAAAGCATCTGCATCAATGCTTTTGCCCCCCGCACGCGCCGAGACGCGGTTGCCTTGCCGCGCCAGTTTTTCGATCGGCGTGTTCCACATGAAGTGGACGCCGTGACCTTCGGCGATTTTCGCCAGCGCCTGCGTAAACTTGAAACAGTCGCCGGTCTCATCTCCAGGCAGCCGCAAGCCACCCATAATCGGCGCCTGCGCCTTGCGCAGACCTGGTTCAACACGCCGACACCCTTCTGCGTCAAGGAGTTCGAAATGCACCCCCTCGCCCTTCAGGATACCAATATCGGTTTCAGCTGAATCAAGCTGCGCCTGCGTGCGGAAAAGCTGAAGCGTGCCCAGTGTGCGGTGGTCATACTCAATGGCCTCGGTTTCTCTCAAGTCCTGCAGCATCGCGCGGCTATAGGTAGAGAGACGCACCATCCGTGCCTTGTTGATCGCGTAGCGCTGCGGCGTGCAATTGCGCACCATACGAAGGCTCCAGCTGATCATGGACGGGTCGAACCGCGGCTGCACGACAAGCGGCGCGTGCTCCATGAGCAGCCATTTTAGGGCCTTTGCGGGTATCCCCGGCGCCGCCCATGGCGCTGCATAGCCGGGTGATATTTCGCCCGCATTGGCGAAACTCGTCTCAAGTGCCGGGCCCGGGTGGCGATCAATCACGGTGACATCATGCCCTGCAAGAGACGCATAATAGGCTGTCGTCACGCCGACCACGCCTGCACCCAGAACAACAACCTTCATTTTATACCTCTAAGCCCTAATGAGCCTGACCTGTGAAGCGCCGCTCAAAGCGCTTCCCAAGGGCGGTGAGAACAGCATGCGGCGCCGTGTCGAGCAGTGTTGCCAAATCGGATACGCTTTGATGCTGGCCGATCAGTTCAACCATGTCGTCAGCCTGTACGCTTTCTGCCGAGATTTCTGTGACGTCCGCCGTGCACGTATCCATGGACACGCGCCCGACCAGCGGAAGGCGAACGCCGTTGAGCCAGACAGCTCCTCTCCCGCCAAGCGCGCGTGGCCATCCATCTGCGTAGCCAATTGATAGTGTCGCGAGCCGGCGAGGCGATGGCGTCACATAATCATGGTCATAGCCGACACCGACGCTCACTGGCACTGACCGGACCTGAATGACGCGTGCATCAAGCGTGATCGCAGGACGAAGCTCGGTCGTCGCGTCGGATATCGGATCGATACCGTAGAGCACCAACCCGGGACGAACGAGATCACCCGCCTGCTCGGACATGCCTATGGCGGCTGCCGAGTTTGCCAACGACCGTTCCGCCTCTGGCACCCGGGCCGCCATGGCGGCGAAACGCCGGACCTGTTCCGCATTTGCGGGCGCGTCCGGGATGTCGGCGCAGGCCAGATGGCTCATGACGACGCGAAGATCGACCCAGTCGGAGAAGCCGGGCTGTCGCAGCAATGTTTCGAGTTCGTCCGTACCGAGCCCGAGACGGGACATGCCCGTATCAACCTGCAGAACAGCGGGCCATTTCCGACCCTTTGCTACCGCGTACGCCTGCCAGTCGCGCGCTTGTTCCAGCGTATTGAGCACGGGCAGTATACCGGCCTCCGCACACAGACCTTCCATGCCAGGCGCGAGACCGTTGAGCACATAGAGGCGCGCAGATTCTGGAAGGCTTGATACAAGTTCCAGCGCCTCCGCGAGATGGGCCACAAAGAAGTCCCGGCAGCCTGCAACAGCAAGCGCTGGCGCTATGGTGCTCGCCCCCAACCCATAAGCATCCGCCTTGACGACTGCGCCAATGCGCGCCGCAGGCGCTTTCGTCTGAACGAAGCGATAGTTCGCAATGACCGCTGAGAGGTCAACCGACAGAACACCCGCCTCCACCGGAACGGATAATCCGATCCGGCCAGCGATTTCATTCAGCCGCACAGCTGCTTCACTCGGCATTTGTGAATTTGCTCAGCACAGAGAGCTTTTCGACTGGCGGTATCGCGCCTGCATCACGCACAATCTTGAAGGACTCATCACTGGCCTGGAGCGTGTCATCTATGTCTTTATCTGTCATCGCCGCGCAAATGAACATGTTGTGCCATGGGTGGAAATAAACGCCTCGCTTCATCAGTGCATCGTTCCAGAGATAACCCTTCCCAAGCCCCGGATCGTCGTCGAACATGATAAGCGGCATGACAGCTGGTCCGGTTTGTCGAAGCGCAAATCCGTGGCGTGTCGCGGCTTCGTCCAGCCCGGACCTCAGACGCTCACCCAAGGCCTGTGTGTGTTCGAGATAGTCTGTTTCGCGGACCAATTTCAACGTGGCCAGAGAGGCCGCCATGGGAGCCGCCGAAAACCAGTAAGAACCGGTGACATAGATTGTTGCCGCCGCTCCGCGCGCTTTCTCTGCACCAAGCAGGGCGGAGATCGGATGCCCATTGGCAATCGACTTGCCCCAGCTCGAGAGGTCCGGCTCGACACCGACGCGCGCCCAGCTGCAGTCACGCGCAAGGCGCAGACCAGCGCGGACATCGTCGACTATCAGCAGCGCACCGGTCTCGTCGCACAGTTCACGTGCCCGTCGGGCGTATGCCGGATCAAGATCTTCCTGGTCCACAAATGTGTCGTGCTTGATCGGCGAGGCAAAGACAGCTGCCAAGTCATCACCGGCCTCGCGAACGGCGGCCTCCAAGCTTTCAACATCATTATAGTCGTAGAAAATCTGGTGGGCCCGGTCACTCGGTACAACACCGTTTCGCAATGGTGTGCACCATGGCGCCGCGCCGTGATAGGCGCCCTTGGCGAGAACGATTGTCTTGCGGCGCGTATGGTTGCGGGCAATCATGAGCGCCATGGTCGTCGCATCTGTACCGTTCTTGCAGAACATCGCCCAGTCAGCATGGGTGACCAGCGCCGTCATCTGCTCGGCGAGGTCTACCATCAGCCCAGCAGGACCCGTCATCGTGTCGCCTTGCTTCACACGGTCAATATAGGCGGCATCAATGTCCGGCTGCCCGTAACCGAATAGATTGGGGCCGTAGCCACACATATAGTCGATGTAGCGATTGCCATCGACATCCCACAAATAGGCGCCCGAGGCTCGCTCGAAGAATTGAGGGTAATCATCCGGCAAGAGACGAACAGACTGGTGACCGTACATGCCGCCAGGTATGACCGCCTCAGCCCGCTCACGCAGATTCTTGTCAACAGAATTAGACCACATGGCGCCCTCGCAAAGATTATGAACGATAGTTTTGACTATCTTACTATTTATGTCTAGGTTCGCAAGGCGAATTATGGAGGATAGTTCAGTGAAACGGGATCTTATTTGTGTCGGGCTCATCACGCTGGATGTGGTCGGGCGTCCGATTACCGAAATTCCAGCCAATGAAGGCGGTCGCCTGATCGAACAGATTGCCTGTGCGCCCGCCGGAACTGCTGGCGGCACAGCCTGTATCGCGGCGCGCCTTGGTGTGAACACGGCGCTGGCAGGCGCGGTCGGCAGTGACCTGACTGGACGATTGGTGCGCTTTGCTCTGGAAGAAGGCGGCGTTGATACACAGCTTGTGCAGATACTTGCAGACGCCCCGACCTCAACGACCATCCTGCCCATCGATAATGAAGGACGCAGGCCGACGCTTCACGCTCCCGGCGCCGGGTCGATCCCTCCCCTTACGGATGCGCTGAAAGAAGCGGCTCAAAACACAAAATACCTGCACTACGGCGCTATCGGCGCGCCGACATTTGACGGCGGCCCAGGGGCGGACCTCCTAAAGCTGGCGCGTGAGCGAGGCGCTTTGGTTGTGTGCGACCTGATCGCCCCAGGCCCCGGCGCACGTGACGAACTCGCCCTTATACTTCCTCATGTGGACTGGTTCCTGCCTAGTGCAGACGAAGCCCGCCGCATAACCGGCGAAGATGATCTTGCCATGGCCGCCAAGGCTTTCCTTGCCATGGGCGCGCGCAATTGTGTTATCAAGAACGGGCGTGCTGGCGCTGTGATGGCCGCAGGCGATCTGACCGGTCGACTACCCGCGTTTTCGGTAAAGGTCGCTGACACGACAACGTGCGGCGACTCGTTTTGCGCCGGCTTTATCGCCGCCCATCTGAAGGGCTGGGCTGATCTTGAAGCTCTTCGGTTCGCGGCTGCGACGGCAGCACATGTGGCGCAAGGACTTGCAACTTACGGAAAGCTGGAAAGCTTCGCTGCGACAGAAGCAGCGATGCATGTATTACCCATTCTTGAGGACGCATGATGGACAAGGCACTTGAAAACAATCTGCGCGAGCAAATTACCGAGGTCATGCAAGCCATGGATGCCCGCGGTCTGAACCGTGGGACATCGGGAAATGTGTCAGCGCGGCTTGGAAGCTCGCTTCTGGTCACACCGACAGGCATTCCGCCGAGCGCGCTGCAAACCGAAAACATCGTTCTTGTCGATGCGGACGGGCACTTTGATCCGGACGGGATGCGGCCATCGAGCGAATGGCGCATGCACCAGCAGCTTCTGGCACTGCGGCCTGACGTCAATGCGGTCGTCCATTGCCATTCCCGGCATGCGACCATGCTCGCCTGCGCCCACCGCGAAATTCCGCCACTCCACTATATGGTCGCGGTCAGCGGCGGCGCGAGCATTCCCGTTGCACCCTACGCAACATTTGGATCGGCTGAACTGGCAGAATCTGTAATCACCACTCTGGACGGGCGCTATGCCGCCCTCATGGCCAATCACGGGCAGGTCGTCATCGCACCGAGCCTCAAGCATGCTCTCCTGATTACCGAAGAAGTTGAAGAACAGGCGGCGATCTATTGGGGCACGTTGGCCATCGGCGGCCCCGCCCTGCTTTCGGATGATGAAATGTCGCGCATCCTGGATCGCTTCAAGACCTATGGGCAGAAGAAGTAAGGCTGAATGCCACAGCTTGCCTCGCTGCCCTTGCGCATAAGATATCTATCGCTACCGTCACTACAGCACCGACTAAGGAGCTTCGCATGCTTGCCTGTTATACTGATCGTCTAAGCGTCCGCCCGGGCGAATCCTTTTCCTTGCATGCCACCGTTGCGAATGGGCCATGTCGCCTGGAGATCACCCGCGTCGGCGCCGCACGTGAAATCGTTATGACCATGGATAGCGTCGAGGCAGGTGAATATCCCGTCCCGCCGCATGTCGACCGGGATGGCTGCAACTGGCCCGCGGCACTGGAAGTGAAAGTTGGCGAGGACTGGCAGTCCGGTTATTATGACATCTGCCTGACGGACGCCGCCGGGCAAGAGACTCACCATTTTGTCTGTGTGCGCCCTACAGTTGGCACGACTGGTTCGAAAGCCGTCATGGTCCTCTCTACCAACACGTACCATTCCTATAATTGGTGGGGGGGCGCCAATGCCTACTCGAACGTGACGGGCCTGATGAACGGCACCGTCCCGTTTGCGCAAGCCATGGATGAGGCAATCGGTGTTCTTTCCACGCAGCGCCCCTTTGTTCAGATGATCATCGCGCCGCCGGAAAATCCGCCGCGCCTCGTCAACATGCGCAAGCGTGAGTTCAAGGAAAAGCCGTGGGCCGCGGATCCGAAATTCATGCGTGAACACAGTGTGTCGCCCTATGATGGCTCGGCCGGATTCCTGCACAAATGGGAACATGCATTTGTGGCCTGGGCCGAGACCGAAGGCTATGTACTGGACTTCGTGACGGACTATGATCTCGACGTCGATCAGTCGATCCTCGAAAGCTATGAATCCGCCTATTTTGTCGGCCACAGTGAATACTGGTCAGGCAATGAGCGCGCGCAGGTCGAGCGCTTTGTCGACGCCGGCGGCAATGTGGCCATTCTCTCGGGCAACACCTGTTTCTGGAAAGTGCGCTGGGAAGACGATGGTCGCACCTATGTCTGCCACAAGTGGAAAGGATTCGAGGCTGAAGACGTGCCGACAGATCAGGCAACCCATCTCTGGTCCCACTCGGCCTTTGGCGCGCCAGAGGCAGAGCTGACAGGCCTCAGCTTCAATTTTGGCGGTTATCACCGTCTCGGCATGTGCGTATCACGCGGCCAGGGCGGGTTCACTGTATACAATGATCGCCACTGGGCGCTTGAAGGGTCCGATCTGTTCTATGGTGACGTGCTGGGCAGCGACATTCCACTAATTGGCTACGAAAGCGATGGCTGCCTGTTCGAATTTGGAAAAGACGGCCTTCCGCGCGCGATCCCGATGCTGGGCGTGCCGGCGAACCTCGAGATCATTGCACTCGCGCCTGTGGCCTTTGGTGAAGACGCAGAAACCGGATATGCCGCAATGATCCCGCCTGAAAAACTCGATGTCATCGCTGAAGTGACCTATGGCGACAGCTCGCCTGAATCGCAGCAGCGCGTCCTGCGCGGCCACACGATGATCACGAGCTTCAAGCGGGGCAAAGGCGAGGTCTTCAATTCCGGTACGACGGAATGGGCGCACGGCCTCACTGCTGGCGATCCCTTTGTCGCGACAATCACGCGCAATGTGCTGGACAAGTTCGGCGTGACACGCCGGGCGGAGGGCTGAGCCCTTCGCCCAAGACGCTAGGGGCTGATCCGTCAGGCGGGATCGATTTCCCGCCCGCCGCCTTTCACTAGAAACAGCAGGAAGAAGCCGGCCGCAAAAAGCACGGTCACAGGGATAAAACCGGCCTGCTGGGATTTGAACACGCTGGTGAAGATTCCGACGAAGAGTGGACCAAGCCAGCTGGTGCTGTTACCGGCCAGCGCAGCCAGGCCGAAGAAGGCGCCCATCTGCGACTTCGGCGCGATGCGCGTCAGCAATGTACGGCTGGATGACCAGGCGGCGATCTGAAACACGAAGCCGAAAAAGCCGCAGAGCAGGAATGCCATTTCCGGGGCTGTCGTGAACATGGGTCCGTTCCACAAGGCAACCGGATCGGAGATATGAATGAACAAGATCTTGTCAGGCGCAGCGCCAATAATACCGATCAAGCCCAGAACCGATCCGGCGATCTCGATCTGGAAGGCGACTTTCGGCCCGAACATCTCGTCCAGCAAGCCTGCCGCAAAGCCGCCAATAAAGCCCGCAACACACCCAAGCAGGCCGTAGACCAGCATCTCGGTTGCGCCCCACCCCATCACGCCGGCCGCATAGACACCACATAGGACAAGAAGAACACCGCCCGCATCCTGCGCCAGGGTCCGGGCCAGCAGGTATATCATTGCGTCGGAATTATCCTTCGCATTCCTGACAAGCCCGATCAGGGATTTAACCCCGCCCAGAATGGATTTCAGCGATGCCTTTTTGGCCACGGATGGCGCGTCACGGCTGAACAGGAACATGGGGATGGCGCACAGGGCGAATGTCGCCGCCACGAGGATCGGCACGATCCTGTCAGGCTCATGCGTTTCCTTTGACAGCCCAAGCAAGGGCGTTTCCGGCAGCATGAAAGCGAAAAGAATGAAGAGCAGCAGCGCAATCGACGTCACGTTACCCAGCGATAGAGCGAGTCCTGACGCCATTGGCTGCATGCGCGGCTTGGCTGCATAGGTGAGCATTGAGGAGAACAGAACTTCACCGCAGGACAGCAACACTGCGATTGCGGCCAGGATGCCGGCAACGGCCCAAGGGGACATGAGCGTTCCGCCCGGAACCGCGAACCACAGACTCAGCATCAGCGGGAGGGCCAGCAGCGTGCAAAGGCCAAGCCATGGCTTGCGCGGCCCAAGCAAGTCGACGGTAGCCCCCAGCACCGGGCCGGCGAAGGCAACGGTCAGTCCTGAAATGATGCCGACCTGGGCGATCATCGCCTGGCCTTTTACAGCGTCGCCGACAACTTCCGTCGCAAAATAGGGTGCGAAGAGAAAGCCGCTGATAAGGCCGATATAGGGATCACGGCCGCCCTGGTAGAGCGCCCATGACCACGCACTCCGGTCGAGCTTCCGGCCCGAGACCGGAAACTCGGGTGAGGTTTCTATCTCACCCGAGGGCCCTGCCGACATCAGTGCCATCTTAGTAGTTGTAGCGCAGGAAGATGCCCACGCTGCGAGGGCGCGAATAAGTCAGCAGATCAACACCGAGGCTGTCGATCGGGTTAGCCGAAGTAAGATAGGCCTCATCCGTGAGGTTACGCCCCCAGAAGCCGCCTTCGATATGGCCGCTCGCGGACGTCATGGCGAGTTCGGCTCCGACGAGCCACAGCTCCGGATCGGATAGGCGCTCACGCTCTGTGCTGTCGAAAAACACCTTGGAACGATAGGAAACGTCAACGCTTGGCGTGATCGTGGCGCCGCTTGGCATTTCAAATGTGTACTGGGCGCGTGACGTCAGGCTGTACTTGGGCGCCTGCGGCATCTGATTGCCGGAATAGTCATCGCCCAGAGACTTGTAGTCTCCATATTCGGCATGGAGCCAAGCCATCCCAAGAGACAGGTCCAGGTTGCGCACCGGCATGTAGGTCAGTTCCGCTTCGGCGCCGTACATGTCTGCGGAGGCCGCATTGTCCAGCACCTGCACAGTGATCCCGTCACGCAGCACAGTCGAGTAAGCCTGGATGTCCTGATAGTCATAATAGAAGCCGGACAGATTCAGGCGAAGACGCTGGCCCATCAGATCGCTCTTGGAACCGACCTCATAGGCGTTCACGGTCTCGTTGGCGTAGGGCTGGATCTGCGAGGCGTCATCGGCATTGCCACCGAAGAAACCGCCGCTCTTGTAGCCCCGGCTATAGCTTGCGTAGACATTGGCCAGGTCGCTGAGATTGTATTTCAGGCCAACCTTGCCGGACCAGTCACTGAATGTCTTGCTGTCCTTGACCGAGAACTGGACGATCGATTCCTCAATGGTGCGAGCGTAATCCATCGTCTTGTCGTCCGAAGACCAGCGCAGACCCGTTGTCAGGATGAGGTCCGGTGTCAGCTCATAGTCGGCTTGGCCAAAGATGGCGTATGTATCGGTGGTCTGCTCATACGGATAACCGAAAATGCCGATGGAATTCTCCGGGCTTGCACCGCTCGGGTTTTCGGGCGTCACGAAGAAAGGCCGGTAGGCACGCAGAAGGTCATAAGCGCTTTCGCTGTCAGTCGTATCGTGCATGTAATACGCACCGATGACCCATTGCAGCGCACCAACATCCGAAGCGAGACGCAGTTCCTGAGAGAACTCTGTCTGCTGGTTGATGTAGGATGATTCAATCATCTGCAGCGGGCTGGAATCGGTATTTTCCTGCGCGTTACGCTTAACGTCTTGCCAGGCCGTGATCGATGTCAGCGTCAGGTCGCCAACGCTACGGTCAACCGACAACATGAGCGAGGTCAGATCAACCTTATCGAGACCTTCGAGATTCGAATCGACCTTGTATGGATCGGAATTGGTATCGGCATAACCGAGCAGATCGGTGCAGAGCCCGCTGCGATAGGCATTCGGCGCGCACACGCCGTCCGAGCCAGCCGCTTCCGGCACGGAGGGAAAGAGCGCGCGCGATTTTGGCTGTACAGCGCCACCCCGGTTCATGAAACGATTGACCGTGAACAGGACATCCGTGTCGCTGTCAGGTGTGAAGAGAAGCGAGCCGCGCACCGCATACTGTTCCGTGAAGTTCACGTCATGTCCGGTTGCCGCATTGGTGCTGAAGCCATCGTCTTCGGCATATTTGGCCGCGAGGCGAAAGGCGAGCTTGTCTTCCACGATCGGCCCACCGAAGGCGGCCGTGGCATCAACAGCGTTGAAGCTACCATACTCAAGCGCCGCATAGCCCTCGGGCGAAAAGGTCGGGCGCTTGCTGATGACATTGATGGCGCCGCCAGTTGTGTTGCGACCATAGAGCGTTCCCTGCGGGCCGCGCAGCACCTCGACACGATCGAGATCGAAGAATGTCGCGAACTGTGCCAGCGGTGAGCCGATATAGACGCCGTCTGCATAGAGACCGACACCACTTGAGGACGTGGGGTTGAAGTCATTGAGGCCCGAGCCGCGGATGAAGATTTTCGGGTTCGCAGCCGCATCAGCAGCCGCAATACGCAGGCCGGGAACGAGATTGTCGAGCGAGACGACATTGGTCACGCGCTGCTTTTCCAGTGTCGACGACGAGAGGGCCGTAATGGCGATCGGTACTTCCTGAACATTTTCCGAGCGCTTCTGAGCGGTCACGACAATCTGCTCAAGCACAGCGACGGCGTCTTCTGCCTCCGCCTGTGCCGGCGTACCCGCATCAGCTTCCTGTGCCTGCGCATTTGCACTCGCGGCCATCAAAAGCGCCGCAGCGCTGGTACCAAGAAGACGCAATCTCATTACAGTATCCCTTTCAATCTGCCTGTGAGGCTTTGAGATAGGGTAGCGATCGCTATATCTTTTACAATAGCTTTTATTACCATTTGATGATGTTACGTTTTCATGTGAGATAAATGTGCAACTTCACTCCGGGGACCGCCACAGAAATGAGCAGCATGCCGAAGGCCGCCAGCGGAAAGCCTCAAAAAAAATCGTCGTCACAAGTCGACACGACGACGAAGCAATTGCCACAACAGGCACGCGCGCAGGACACATTTGAACTTATCCTGGAAACGACCGGACACCTTCTGGATGAGGTCGGCCTTGAAAAGCTGTCCACGAATCTGGTCTGCAAGCGGGCCGGCCTGTCACCGCCAGCGCTCTATCGCTACTTTCCGAACAAATATGCCATCCTGCGGGAACTGGGCGAGCGCCTTATGGACCTTCAGGATCAGGCGGTTTTGGTCTGGATCGACAATGGCGGCCTCAATACGTCAACATTTGAAGAGGCCGTCGAAAGCCACCAGCTGTTGCAGGAAGGCGTGAACGAGATAACACGCAACTTCCCGGGCAATATTTTTGTGCTTCGAGCCCTTCGCGCCATTCCCCTCCTCCGGGAAGTCCGCATCGCATCGCGCGACATGGTGGCTGAACGCCTGTCAGATGCGATGTCCAAACGTGACCCCAGCATATCACGCGAGCGCTATGCCGCAGCTGCCCGACTGACGACTGAACTTGCCTATGCGGCCATGGAAATGGTGCTTGAGGAACCGGAGCGTGATGCCGAGCATATCAGCACGGAAGTCGCGCGGATGATCGTCCGATATTATACTGTGCTGAAGGACGACTAGCGAGGCGTGAAGGGTCCGAATAGAGCCCTCTCGGACCGAGATCAGTCAACACTGCGCGCCGCAGCACTTGCATCCCGCAATGCCTTGAATTCCGACGTGTCCTTGAGGTCCGGCCACACATTCGAATTGGCAAGGTCCCGCGTCATGTCGAGAAAGAGCTCTACATCCTGCGCCGCACCGCGCAGGTCCCACTCGGGATCCCATGCATCATACTGGTTGTGATAGCGATTATCCGTATAGCCTTTGACCCAGGCATTGCCCGCTTCCCGCCCCCCATTGACCAGGTCAGGCCCACCGGCGATGCCCATGATCAGAAGCACAGGTACGCCGCGACGTGCGAGCGAGAAATGATCAGCGCGATAGAACAGCCCGTTCTCCGGCAGCCCCTCCGGCGAAACGGTCCGCCCCTGCCCTGCGGCCGTCTCCTCCATCAGCTCTTCCAGATCGCTCTGCCCTTCGCCGACCTGGATCACATCACGTGCAGGTCCCGCTGTCTGGAGGATATCCAGCGTCAGATTGGCGACCGTCGTCTCCAGTGGATAGATCGGATCCTGTGCATAGGCCTCTGATCCCAGAAGACCGCTCTCCTCGCCCGTCCAGGCGGCAAACACCACGGTACGGTCAAGTGGCGGTCCGGCTTTCAGGTTACGCGCGATCTCCATGATCCCAGCAAGGCCTAGCGCATCATCATTGGCACCCGGCCGCACGACCCGCCCCTGCGCATCCGGCGCGCCGATGCCATAAGCATCCCAGTGGCCTGACAGCATGACCGTCTCGTCGGGCCGCGTCTTGCCGGTGATCTTGCCCACCACATTCTGGCTTTCGGCCGTTTCAACCGATAGGGCGAGGTCTGCATTGAAGCGGAGATCACCCAGTTGAATGGCCCTGAAGTCACGCTGGCGCGCGGCCTTGCGCAGCGCCTCCAGATCATAGCCAGCCTGGGCCAACCACTGCTTCGCCATGTCCTCGTGCAGCCAACCCTGCAGGTCGACGGAAGCCGCCTTGGCGCCTTTCCCGGCAACGGCATAATTCTCACCCGGCGAGGAGGACGCGACATTCCAGCCATAACCGGCCGCCTTGGTCTCGTGGATGACAAGCGCAGCCACGGCGCCGCGACGGGCCGCCTCTTCAAACTTGTAGGCCCACCGGCCGTAATAGGTCATGCGCCGTCCGCCGAACACACCGCTGACAGGGTCGTCTTCGGCCACACCGAAATCAGGATCATTGACCAGGAACAGGGCGACCTTGCCCGTCAGGTCCATATCACCGAAATCATTCCATTCCCTCTCAGGGGCGGTAACGCCAAAGCCGACGAAAACGACCGGCGCGTCCTTCACGGTAATGGTCGGGCGGGGATTGGCAGAGCTGATTTCAATATCGCGGCCCTGCTCAATTTGTATTGTGAGGCCGTCATTCTGCACATTCAATGTCCGCACATCCGTCACGACGGAATGCTTAAGGATTACAGGGTCGGTCCATTTTCCATCGCGACCACCAGGCTCCAGGCCAAGCGCGGTGAAGCGCTTGATCAGGTAATCAACCGTTTTCGTTTCGCCTTCGGTGCCGGGCGCGCGCCCCATAAACGCGTCGGATGCAAGGACTTTGACGGTTTCCGACATGTTCGCCGTATTGATCGGGGAAACATCGCCCCCGAGGGGCGGTGTGTGCGCACAGGCCGCCAGCACGAGACCAGCACTTAGCGAAATCAATAATGTCCTGATCATCTGCATGTCACCTGTTCTGCCTGCGGCTTTCAAAACTGGTCTCGTTTGTAGCCCGATTTGCCAGATCGCCAATGCCCTGGCACAGGCCACCCACGGGTAAAAGCCCCGGCGACGCGTTTCTATGACTTTGATTTTAAATGGATTTTGGACAAGAAAAAACCGCTCCGGAGAGCGGCCTGGTGCCAGAAGAGGCATCGAATGCCATACATAACAAGCTGTATTTATTGAATAATAAAAATACTCGCTTGTTTGATACCCCCAATTGTACCCCCAAACGAAATTCCTTACCCTTCAAATAGCCCCTATTCCTTCTTCGAACTGGTGAACAAACGCCACGGCTTTTTCGGCAACGCGCTTCACCTTTCGGCGGCGTTCCAGAATACGCGGTTTCTCGATCATGGCCGCGACGACGTCTTCAGGTAGCGGTTCGCGGCCCGTGAACTTGTATTCCTTGATGATCAAGTCCATCGCTCCGCGCTCCAGGCCTTCTTCCTTACAAAGCCCGCCAATCGCATTTTCCTTTTCGCTCGCCCAATAGGCATCGAAAACCTCTTCGACCGACTTTCCGTCTCCGACGCTCGGCATGTGGTCACGAATGAACTTTTCGATCAGTTCCCGTTTGCTTCGCAACTGCGGTTCATTGCCAAGCAAACTCAGTACGGCGGCGCGCTTCTTCTCACTCTCGCCTTTGTCGCCCTTCGCGGCGTCCTTGCTGGCCTGATTCAAAAGGCTGAGAATATAAGCGACATTGATTTCATCGCGCTGGATCAGCTCCAGCTCAAAGTCGATTTCATCCACAATGGAAACCGCTTCGCCGTCTTCACCGCTCTTCACGCGGTCGTAAATGTCCAGGTACTTGCTTTTGTAGTCTTCGAACGCCTGCGGATCCAAGTCCAGGTCGGCCGGGTCATACTCGCTGAAGCCTGTCAGCACGTTGCGAAGTCGCATCACTGCACGAAACGCTTTCACGAACAGCAACTGATCCTTTTCGCTGATCAGGGTGTCCACGCTGTCGACACTCGGCACAATCGCCAGCAATGCCGCCACAGCTGCGTTGAACTGATCACGGTAGTGCTCATACGGCTCTAACAGGATGGTCTCAACGGGGTTTTCATCGGAGAACATGCGGATCGCGGTATCGGTGGCCTCCTTCAAATTGCGGAAACAGACCACATTGCCCTGCGACTTGAGTTGTCCAAGTGTCCGATTGGTTCGCGAGAACGCCTGTATCAGCCCGTGATATTTCAGGTTCTTGTCGACATAGATCGTGTTGAGGCGCTTCACATCAAAGCCCGTCAGGAACATGTTCACGACGAGAAGAATGTCGATCCGGTCCTTCGCATTGTCCGCCTTGTCACGGCCCTTCATGCGTTTCGACAGATTGCGGAAGTAGGTGTAGAAGGCCTTGCCGTCTTTGACACTTTGGTTCTCACCGAACATCTCATTGTAGTCAGCGACACATGCCGCAAGGCGGTCTCGCGTATGCTCGTTACCCGTGCCTGAATCGGCGACGAAATCCACTTCCTCAATTTGTCCGTCAGCGTCCTTGTCCGGCTCGTTGGCCTGGAACGTGAAGACCGTGGCAACCCGCAAATCATGGTCACCGGCTTCGCGCCGCCGCTTGAAGGCGTCGTAGTAAGTCAGCAGCCCGTCCACGCTGCCAACGCACATGATCGAACTGAAATGCTTCTTGTGTGTCTTGCGGTCGTGGTTGGTAATGATCCAGTCAACCACCTGTTCAACGCGGTCGGGATGTTCGAAGAACTCCCGCGTGTTGATACCAGCAACGTCTTCATCAATCAGCGAGCCATCCTTGCGGCGCAGTTTGCCCCAATACTCAACCGCGAACCGCAAAACGTTCTGATCCGCAATTGCGTTCGTGATGACGTATTTGTGCAGGCATTCGGTGAACAGGTCTTTGGTGGTGCGCTTGCCGTGCTCGTTCTTGGCGGCATTTTCCGCGAAGATCGGCGTTCCCGTGAACCCGAACATTTGCGCCGCCTCAAAGAAGTCGGTGATCGCCTTGTGCGTCTTGCCGAACTGGCTGCGGTGGCATTCGTCGAAGATGAAAACGATCCGCTTGCTGCGCAGATCATCCAGCACTTTGGCGTGGCGTTCGCGGGTGATGGCCGTGTTCAGCTTCTGAATTGTGGTGACAATCAAGGGCGTGTCACCAGACAATTGTTTCACCAGCGCGGCGGTGTTGTCTGTGCCGTCAACACTGCCCTCTGAGAAGGCATTGAACTCCCGTGTCGTCTGGTCATCCAGATCAGTGCGGTCGACCACGAAGACCACCTTGTCAACCTTCGGCAGGTCCATCAGCACTTGCGCCGCCTTGAAGCTGGTCAGTGTTTTGCCTGATCCTGTTGTGTGCCAGATATAGCCATGCTTGCGGCCTGCCTTCACGCGGTCGACAATCGCTTCGACGGCGTAGAACTGATACGGGCGCAACACCATCAACAGCTTGTCGCTCTCGTGCAGCACGATGTATTTCGCGATCATCTTGGAGATGTGGCATTTCTCCAGAAAGGCGTCGGCAAACGGCTCCAGCATGGTGATCAAGTTGTTCGCCGCGTCACTCCAATAGAATGTCTGCTTGAAATTCTGGCGGCGATTGTTCGCGTAGTATTTCGTGTTCACGCCGTTCGAGATGACGAAGATCTGCACATACTGGAACAGGGCATTATCCGCGCCATAGGAATGGCGGTGATAGCGGTTCACCTGATTGAATGCCTCGGCAATCTCCAGTCCGCGCCGCTTCAGTTCGATCTGCACCAGAGGCAAGCCGTTGATCAGCAGCGTGACGTCATAGCGTGTCTTGTATGCACCTTCGACGCTCACCTGGTGCGTCACCTGGTATTCGTTCTGGCACCAGTGTTCGGTGTTCATGAAGCGGAGATAGGCCGTGCTGCCATCATCGCGGGTCAGCTGCATCCGGTCGCGCAGCGTCTTGGCTTTCTCGAACACGCTGCCTTTAGCGAGATGGTTCAGGACTTGTCCGAACTCGCCCGCACTGAGCGCCGTTCCGCCCAGCACATCCGCATTGTGCTTTTCCAGCTGGCGCTTCAGATTGGCTTCCAGCTCGCCCGTATTGCGGATCGTGACGCGCTCATAGCCAAGCCCGCCCAAGCGTTCGATCAGAGCCTCTTCCAGCTGCGCTTCGGATTGATAGTCAGTCATCGCTCTTCTTCTATCAATTTCACGATTATCCCATCAGCATTTGTGTTCGCTTGATCAAACTCACGTCTTAATTGCGCGTTCTGAAGCAAAATGCCGAACTGGTTCGAATAGTCTTGGTCCGTTTCGATTACAATTCTCGCAAACTCAAACGCATCATCGGTCAATGACACTATGAAATCGACGCCCACTCCTGCATCGCTGGGGCGCTCCAACTGTGCTTTGGCGAAATAGTAAGGGAGGGCATAATATTGCGCCCATGTTTTCCGATCAGTTTTTAGATCAATCGGCTCTTCTCCGTCGGGCTGCGGATCTCGCCAGTGGTAGCAATGCCGCCCGTTCGCGCCTTCGCGAAACAGAACCCCACCAATATGTAATTCACAGCTTACGCCGTCTACGGAGATGGCCATATTTGCTTGGTCTTTTGCCGTTTTGGCCACACTTTCCAGAAGTCCACTATTTCGACCTTTGGCTTCAAAGACGTTCCACCTACCATTCGATCCGAGACCAAGAAGGTCTGGGGCGGATTTGCCTAGTTGCATCTTGAGGTCATGATTATTCTGCATCCAGCCGAAATGAATCAACCAAGGAATGCCCAACACTCGATCTGCACACAGTTTGGTGGCAATCATGCCGAGATAGTAGTTTATTCCACCCTTCTCAGTGGGATCGAGTGCATTGAATAGCGCAGTATTTTTCAATACTGGCGGGTGAGATAAATCAACAGAAGCCTTCACCATATTCCATCGGAATAGAGCTTCGTAATAGGAATACTCGGCGAAGGTCGCGAGATCGACTTTGAGAGGTTTGCCAATTGTTAGCGCAGCCCAGCACAATTTTTCCATATTGAATTGGACCGTGTGCGGCTGTACCGGCGAACCCGCTGGAAAGTCTTGATACGTGAGTGGGAGACCAAACATCTCTAAACAAACATCTGTTGAAGCAGGCCTTTTTTGAAGGCGGATAGCCGTGCGACCTTCTGGCCGACCGTGCTGATCTTGGCGTCCATCGCCGTCAGGGCGCTGGCGATTTTTTGTTGTTCTTCGGGATCACGCGGCAACCACAACTTGTTTGACAGAAAGCCGCTATTCGTCACGTTGATTGTATTCTTCGCGCCCTTCTGAACAATTGGCTTTAGATAGTTGCTCGTATTAACCGCAGAGCAGAAGTAAGCATCCAAGATGATGCCTAACGCAAACGTCTCAGGCGTAAACACACCGTACAAGGGTGAGACTATAACGGGGTGTTCAATTCGGCTTTGCTTTACGATACCTAATGGAAAATCGCCCGTCGGTGACTTTGTGTAAACGACGTCGCCTGGTAGGACGCGATTGTAATGATCAGTGTTCTTTGCCGCGAAGCTGCGCCCCAAGTGCTCTACTTGATTCACGAGACCTTTGTGAACCGAAACCGAAAACACGGTCTCGGAGCTATCTGACTTGTGTCCATGCTCGTTCATTACTTTGCTCAGGCGCACTTTCTCCCAATCGGGATAGCTCGAGCCGTCGTCGCGGGTGAAGCGGAGGGTTTGGGAGAACAGGGCTTGCATCAGGCCGCGCTTGAACCGCGTCAGCGCCGCCTCTTTCTCACGCAGTGCCGACAGCTTCCCATCCACCGCCCCAAGAAAATCCGCGATTTTCTTTTGTTCGGGTAGGGAGGGAATACTTGCCTTAAAGGCTTTAACGGTGCTGAGGTTTAGTCCCGATTTTGCTCCTGAGTCGTTCAGGCGGTTTAACCGCTTATTTGATTGATACGTTGCCAGATACTGCGCGATGAAACGTGGAGAAACCATTTGAGAATTAGGTCTCACCAAAGCCGTATGTTGGTTGATGTAGGCTTCACCGATGCTTTCTGGAACAAAACCAATTTTCCCCAGTTCCGCCGTTATCGAAATCAAAATGTCGTTCGGCAGCAAGGCGGTTCTCTCTCCTTCAGAACCGGCAGTTGGTAGCTCAACAAATTTGAGATCGTGCAACAACAGATCAATTCCAGACCTAGGGAGGTTCGTCATGCGTACGAATAGTGCACCACGGTCTGAGTAGTATTGAGCCCAATCCCTGGAACCGCTTGTTATTTTCTGGGATATGGCATCCAAAGATCTGTCATTCCAATGTTGTTCAAAACCCGGAAACCGAAGTCGCGGCACCCTTACCCGTTCGGTCGTTCTCATACTGGCGCCTCAATGCCCAGCTCCACACAGAAGCCCGCAATCGCTGTGTCCAAATCACCCATCTTCGCATCAATCGCGCGAATCTCAGCCGTTACCTCAGCCAGATCAATCGGCTCTTCTTCCTCAAACGTATCCACGTAACGGGGGATGTTCAGGTTGAAATCGTTTTCGGCAATTTCAGAGAGGCTGGCGCGGTGGCTGAACTTGTCGGTTTCGCTGCGCTCGCGATAAGCTGTGACGATCCGCTCAATATCCTCGCCGCGCAGCATGTTCTGGGTCTTCACCTTGTCGAAGTGTGCGCTGGCGTCGATGAACAGTACATCATTCGGCTCTTCCCGGCATTTCTTGAACACCAGAATACAGGTCGGAATGCTGGTGCCGTAGAAGATGTTCGCAGGCAGGCCGATCACCGCGTCGAGCCAGTTCTGGTCTTCGATCAGATAGCGCCGGATCGCGCCTTCCGCCCCGCCGCGAAACAGCACGCCATGCGGCAGGATCACCGCCATTGTGCCGTTCTCGTCCAAATGCGCCAGCATGTGCTGCACAAAGGCAAAGTCAGCTTTGGAACCTGGCGCAAGGCGGCCATACTGCGCAAAGCGATCATCGGTCTCGAACAGATTGCTGGCGCTCCAATTCGCGCTGAACGGCGGATTCGCAACGATGGCCTCAAACGTCATGCCGGTGTGTTGCGGGCGCTCCAGCGTGTCTTCCTGTTGCAGGTCAAACCGGCTGTAGTGCACATCGTGCAGCAACATGTTCATGCGCGCGAGGTTGAATGTCGTGCGGTTCATTTCCTGGCCGTAGAAATTCGCCACATCCTTCACTTCCCGCGCCACGCGCAACAGCAGAGAGCCTGAACCACATGTCGGATCATAGACAGATTTCAGCCGTTCCTTACCGGTCGTGACAATCCGGGCCAGCACGGTGGAGACCTCTTTCGGCGTATAGAACTCGCCCGCCTTCTTTCCCGCGCCGCTGGCGAACTGGCCGATCATGTATTCATAGGCGTCGCCCAGAACATCGCTTTCCGAATTGGCCAGTTCAAAGTCGATCTTCTCAAGATGTACCAGCACTTTGGCGATCAGCTTGTTCTTGTCGGCCTCGGACCGCCCAAGTTTGGAATTGCCCAGATCCATGTCTTCGAACAGGCTGATAAAGTCTTCTTCACTTTCCGTTCCCCGCGTGGATTGCTCAATATTGTTGAGCACGGCCACAAGGTCGCCCAGAATGAACTCGCCCTTTTCGCCACGTTTGGCGATGACGGTGAACAATTCGGACGGCTTCAGGAAGTAGCCCAGCTGGCGCACGGTATCGGCGCGGATCTCGCCCAGCATCGCCTGGCCGTCATCGGTCGCTTCGTCGATCTCAAGGTAGCCGATTTTGTCCTGCTTCAGCAGGCCGTCGGCATAGAGGCGCATCTTTTCGGAAAGGTATTTGAAGAAGATGAAGCCAAGGATGTAATCGCGGAACTCGTCCGCCGCCATTTTGCCCCGCAACTCATCGGCAATCTTCCAAAGCTGTTGTTCAAGTTTCTTCTTTTGCTCTTCGGTCATGCGGCATTCCCTGTGATTCGCTTAGAGATAGCGAAACCCGGCTTGGCAGGCTATCCCGAACAGGGCTATCGACGGGTTTGCCGTTTTAGCCAATCCAGTACTTCAGGCGGCACATCAGTCGTGTTTGGCTCAGCCTCGCCCGCCAGCCGTTCCATAATCTCGGAAGTGCGCTGATCGGAAAGCTTGGCATAGCTGTTCATGCTGGTTGCAAGGTCTTCATGCCCAAGGTTCTGGCTCCAGGCTTTCAGGGCTTCCGGGTCCAGCTTGAGGCGAAAGGCAATTTGCATCAACGTTTTGCGAAGGCTGTGCGGGTTAACATAAGGCAGGCCCGCCGCTTCGAAGCGTTCGCGAAAAATGCGCCGAATCCCTGCGGCATCGCTCCAGTAATCCCGCATCAAGCCAATCGGGGCGAACACGCCGTCGGGGTTCAAGCCAATTTCGGTTTTTGGAAACAAAGGATCCGTGTCAGCGAACAGCAGGTCTTCACGCAGGAATTTCACCCATTCGGCGACAACCGCCTCCGCTTCGCCGCCCACGGGGAAGAAATAGGTTGTCATGGTCTTGGCGTTCTTCGTCTTCACCAGGCGTGCGTCCTGAAACACTTCGCGGCGCTCCACGCTCACTTTGCCCAATGGCAGGGATGCAATCGCCGCGTCACGCATACCGGTCAACAGGGTGAAGGCAATCACCGCGCGGTCACGCTTCTGGATCGCCGTTTCATACGGCGCGGCAGCAAGGACGTGGTGCAACTGTTCGACGCTCGGTACCGGCCGTTCGCGGTGCGCCGTTGCAATCCGGCGATCATTGGCGGTCACGTTGAAATACTCGCAGTCTGAATGGCTGATCCGGCTCTTGTAGCCCTGCTGATCTGCCAGCCATTTGAAGAAGGCCTTAACCGCCATCAGCCGCGAACGGATCGTGGACTTTGCCAGCGGTTTGCCAGTCTCCGCATTGATTGCCGCCTTCAAGTCGCGTTGAAACTTCTGTGGCTGTTCAATATGGAAGGCCGCGAAGTCCTTCCCACTTGTCGATTTCTCAAACGCGGAAATGGCGGCGGCGACTTGATCAGCTGTGGCAGGCGTCATGCCCTTCGCAGTCTCCAGCCACTGAAGATATTTCCGCTTGATACGCTCATTCTTGGGGTGTGCTTTTTTCATCTTTCAGACTTCCTTTTCGCAGTAATCATTCACGCAGGGTTGAGTGGTCTCGGTTAGGTGTTTGAAGCGTTGCGCACCTGAAAGGCTCACAAGGGCGGATAGTTGCGGAACCTGCTTCCAGCTGATCCGCTTGTGCATCACCGTTGCGCACGTCTCGCAAAGCATTCGAACCATCGCACTCGCGCCCTTGGTCTGGATCAATTCGGCTTCTGAAAGAGCGGCGGTTTTTGGCACGCGGCACCGCATGCAATAACACTGATCAAGTCGGCACCTGTGTTTCGGGACACGCCGCCCTTTGAGATAAGCAGAAAGCTCCGCACCCAAGATCAGCGTCGGCTTGCAGTCGTCTATGGCGCGAAGGCTGCCTGACGCGATCCATCGCCTGACAGTCACCTTGGCCACCCCAAGCGAGCGGGCTGCCTCATCGACCGAATAGCTGCGGTGGATTCGAATCGTGCGCCAGTTCGGCCTACGCGCCATTTTCGATAAGCTCGCGAATATCTTCAGCGCGCCAGACGGTGACGCGTTTACCGAGTTTGAGCGGCTTGGGAAACCGGCCGTCCTTTACGCCAGCCCACCAGGTCGATTTGCTGACAGGGATTGGCCCGGCCGGGGCGAGTATCTGGCTGATACGCAGGAAGCCGGTAATGGGTAGTGCGGTTTGGTTTGACATGGTTCATCTCCATTGGTTTGGAGATGAAAACATCCGGCTTGGAGGCGGCGGAGAATAGGAGGTGAGGTTCCAAAAAGGTTGGCTGCAGTTTGCCGCAAACCTGACCATTGAAAAGCCGAAACCTCATATAGGTTTCGTGCGGCAGCCGCTTAGTGCCCTGTTAAAACGGGATTTCATCATCAAGGTTATTATCAGGAGGTTCTGGAGATTCGGCTTTCGGAGCGCCGCCCTTGGTTGCCCAATTCGCAATTGTGGCGACTTGATCTATGACAGTTTCCCGTGGCTTGCCGTCATCATCCGTCAAACCATACTCGGCTGCGTGCAACCTCAACCACTTTGCCAGCTTCTGTTTTGCCGTTCCGGGCGCTGTCGATTCGTCATCAAATGATTCCCAGGCTTCAACGGCGGCGGCTAGTTTCGGGGCATATCGCGGATGGTTTGCGTCCTTCAAACCATGCTGCTCAGGATCTTCGGAAAAGAAATATCCCTTGGAAAACCCGCGCGACCTCAACCAACCGATCAGGCTTGCCACTTCTACATACGAAGTATGCAGGTCATATTGAGTTTCGTCCTGCGTCCAATTCCCACTTGAGTCAGTGTATTCGACGTATCGTAGGCGGCCATCCAGAGCATCGTTTCGAAGGCCTGCAATGATGCCCGCTTTGACGGCCCGGTATCCATCTGGCTGGTTCGCTTCGTTGTTCCGCTCAACGTCGTTGGCAAAAGCCTGAGGCTCTATACCAAGAACCAATAGAGTTGCCTCAATAATGCTGAGATTATCGGCAAGCCGCCACCAAGGCGAAATGGCATTATCTAAGTACGATTTATTCATCGCCAATTATGATTGAAGCAATTTGAGCACAGAGAAAGACGATTCTCTTTTTAATGGAAAGTGATGGGAGTGTGCAGACGACGACCGCGATCTAGCTCACCCCCCACTCCGATCATTCTTGACCATCTTCAGGATTTGCCCGGCCCACCATTCCGCCATCTTCACGCGCTCGTCCCAATACAGGGCGCGATGGTATGCGCGTCGCACTTGGTCAGCGCCGACATGTGCAAGTTCAGCCTCTATAGCGTCTTTGTCCCAAAGCCCGCTTTCGTTCAGCAAGGTGGATGCACTGGCGCGAAATCCGTGCGATGTGTGTTGATCTTTCTCAAAGCCCATGCGCCGCAAAGCCTGATTCAGCGTGTTCTCGCTGATCGGTTTGTCTCGCGCGATGGATGACGGAAACACGCGGTAATTGCTTCCTGTTTCACGGCGAAGGTCTCGCAGGATCTGGACGGCCATCGGCACAAGGTATTTGACGTGTTCGCGGCGCATCTTTGTGCGAGATGCTGGAATCGTCCAGGTCGCGGCCTCCAAGTCAAACTCTTCCCATAGCGCAAGCCGCAATTCGCCGGGGCGTGTATACAGCAATGCCATAAGCTTCAGCGCAGCGCGGGTGGATGGTGCGCCGCCGTCATATGCCCATACCGCCTGCACAACTTCCGCAAATTCATCACGGGTGGTTGCCGCTGCCATATGAGTCACCTTTGGCGCGATCAAAGCCCCGCGCAGCGCATAGGTTGGGTCATTGTCCGCGCGGGCGGTGGCGACGGCATAGCGGCAAACCTGACCAATGGTAGAGCGCAGCCTTTTGGCGCTCTCATAATTGCCCAGCGCCTCCACCTTTCGGACGGTTTCCAGAACAGCGGCTGGCGTCAACTGGCGGATCGGCAAGCTTCCAAAATCATCGTTCGCCTTGTCCAGAAGCCATTGCTTCTTGTGAAGCGTGGTTTCCGCTTTGCCTTCCTTGCGCAGCTTTTCCATGAGTTCGGCGGCGATAAGCGCGAACGTGTGTTCGTTCAAAGCCGCGTCTTCTTCCCTTTCGGCCTTGGCATGCGCGGCCGGATCTATGCCATCCGCAAGCAAGCTCTTCGCATCGCCGCGCCTTTCTCTCGCCCGCGCCAGCGTGGTTTCGGGGTAGGAGCCAAACGACAGCACCTTTTCCTTGCCGTTGAAACGATACTTGAGCCGCCACAGCTTTGATCCATTGGCGTTTACCAGGACATACAGCCCGCCACCGTCCGAAACCTTGTAAGGCTTGGTGTCTGATTTGAGTTGGCGCAATCGCGTGTCGGTAAGGGGCATCGGGGGCTTTTGGGGGTATCGTGTTGTCTGTTTGAGGGGTGGAAATGCCACCATACCCCCGAATCTACCCCCAATAAAGCTGGATGCAGACACATACCCCCAGCCCTTATCGGACAACAATTCGGCCTTTTGGGCTAAAAACTCTATGTTTTTCAGTGGTTTTTGGAGTTTCTCGGACTGTCTCAGAGAAGCTGCTGGTGCCCAGAAGAGGACTCGAACCTCCACTCCCTTGCGAGAACTACGACCTGAACGTAGCGCGTCTACCAATTCCGCCATCTGGGCACGGGGTAGGAAGGCGGTCAAATACGTGCTGATGCAGCGGGCGTCAACGGGAAAACTGTAGGGCGATGCGTCAGAAACAGTGGTGGCCCCGGCGCGATTCGAACGCGCGACCTACAGATTAGGAATCTGTTGCTCTATCCTGCTGAGCTACGGGACCACACGGGACAGGCTATACGGCATGCCGGGGCGGGATTGAAGCCTTTCGGGGTGGTTTTCGCGGGGCCTCCGCGTGCTAAGACTGGGGGGCGTGTGGGTGTTCAAGGGTCGTTCATGGGACTTTGCGGGGTGTGGCGGGGCCTTTTCGGGGCCCTCTTATTGCTGGCGGCCTGTAGCCGGGCCGATCCCCTGGCCGGCACGCAGCCCGGCGAGCATGGCCGCGTCGTGCGCGTGATCGATGGCGACGCGCTGGTGCTGGACACCGGGCAGAGCGTGCGACTGATCGGGATCGAGGCACCGGCCGGGCCCTACAAGGACCGGGAGGGGGCGCCATTCTACACCGAGTCCAAGCGGATGCTGGAGGACATGGCGCTGGGGCGCGAAGTGCAGCTCTTCTATGCCGGGCTGACGCGCGACCGGTATGACCGGGCGCTGGCGCATGTGATGACGACGGATGCACTGGGGCCGGACCTGTGGCTGAACCGGGAAATGGTGGCGCGCGGCGGGGCGCGGGTGCGGGTGTATCCCGATACGGCCGGAGCGAATGAGCTGCTGCTGGCGCCTGAGGCGGAGGCACGCGATGCGAAGCTGGGCCTCTGGAAGACGAAGGCCTACCGCATACCGGCGGCGAGTAACTTGCCGGAGCCGTTTGACAAGTTCCAGCTGGTGGAGGGCGTGACGGGCGAGCGCCTCAGCACGGATGAGCAGGGCGCGTCCTGTGAGCTGGCGCTGGCGGATTCGGCGCTGACGCTGGAAATACAGATTTCGGCAGCGGCGCTTTGCCAGACGCCGGTGGGCACGGCGGTACGAGCGCGGGGCTATGTTTACAAGGGCAAGCTGGAGATTGCGCATCCGCTGAACCTGGAGATGCTGGGCCGCGATTAGCGGCGGGCATTCACAAGCGGCTGCGTTTGTCCGATACAGGCATAGGCAAACCACCGGGAGACGACGCGCATGCTGGGCATTTATATCCTGATCGGACTGGGCGTTGTCGTGCTGGTCGCCGTGGTCCTCATTTATAACGGGCTGGTGCAGAAGCGGCAGATGGTGCGCAATGGCTGGGCCGATGTGGACGTGCAGCTGAAACGGCGGGCAGACCTGATCCCGCGCCTGATCGAGACGGTGAGAGGCTATGCCGCGCACGAGAACACGCTGTTCCAGGAAGTGGTGGCGAAACGCGGCGCGGCGCTGGCGGCGGGCGATGACCCTGTGGCGCGCGGCACGGCCGAGTCTGCCCTGTCGCAACCGGTGGCGCGGCTGGTGGCGGTGGCCGAAGCCTATCCGGACCTCAAGGCGAACCAGAACTTCCTCGACCTGCAGAAAGAGCTGGTCGACACCGAGAACAAGATCGAGATGGCGCGGCGCTTCTTCAATGGCGCGGTGCGCGAGCTGAACATAGCGGTAGAGAGTTTCCCGGCGAACCTGATGGCGGGGCCGTTCGGATTCCGGCAGAGCCCGTTCTTCGAGATCGAGACGGCCGACCGCGCGCTGCCGAGCGTCGACTTCCGGGGCGCCTGATGGGTATACGTCGCTTTCTTCTGGGCCTGATGGCTGCGCTGTTCGTACTGACTGCAACGGCGGAAGAGCGGATCAACCGGTTCGATGTGGCGATCGACGTGGAGCGGGACGGCGATATCGTGGTCAGCGAGACGCTGGACGTGACGGCCGAGGGCTATCAGATCAAGCGGGGCATCTTCCGCCTGCTGCCACGCTATTATGAGGATGACGGCGCCAAGTTGCCCTTCGACTACAAGATATTGAGCGTGACGCGGGACGGGGTGCGCGAGCCCTATGAAACCTCGACCGACGGCAATGCGATGCAGCTGCGCATCGGGGATGCGGATACCTATCTCGAGAACGGTGAGCATACTTACGAGATCCGCTACCGGGTGAAGAACCAGGTGCGTTATTTTGCGGACATGGATGAAGTCTACTGGAATGCCACAGGCAATTACTGGGACTTTCCGATTGATGTGGCCGACGTGACAGTCACCTTTCCCGAAGGCGTTCAGGTGAAAGAACAGGCGTCCTATACGGGTGCGGTGGGTGCCGCACATTCCGACTCTTCCTATCGTGACGAAGGCAATATGCAGCGGTTCACAACGACACGTCCCTTGCAGCCTGGCCAGGGCCTGACGGTGGCTGTCGGCATTGAGAAAGGTCTGATCGACCCGCCCTCGAGCGCGGACCAGACGCGGCGCTGGTGGCAGCGTAACGGATCGCTGGCGATCCTGATCGCCTCGCTGCTGGGCGTGTTCTGGTTTTCATGGCGCAACTTCAATCGCGTCGGCCGCGACCCGGTGAAGGGGCCGGTGTTCCCGCACTATGCGCCGCCGGAAGGCTATTCGCCTGCAGCCGTGCATTACATCTACAATCGGGGCCTTTCGGGGCACAAGGCGTTGATCGCGACACTGATGAATCTGGCCGTGAAGGGGCACCTCATCATTGATGCCGGCAAGGACAAGGTTACGACACTGACGCGCACCGAAACCCGGCAGACATCCGCCACGATGGCGGCGGAAGACCTGAATCTGGAGGCAGGCCTTTTCGGCGCACAAGCAACGCGGATGCTGGGCAAAGTGACGGATCCGGCTTTCCTCAAGACCTATACCAAGTTCACATCGACGCTCGCCCGCAAATATGGCGAGACATATTTCCGCTGGAATATCGGCTATACAATCATCGCCATCCTGCTGAGTTGCGGGGCGATCACTCTGGCCGTACTGCAGGCGACGCAATGGTCGTGGTGGCATATGGGCGTCGTGATCGGCATCATCGCGCTGAATGGCTGGTTCATGTATCTGATGCCGGCGCCGACGAAGCTGGGCCAGAACGTGCGCACGGAAATCGAGGGTTTCAAGCTGTATATGGAGACGGCCGAGAAGCTGCAGCTGAACGCTGTCGAGGTGGGGAGTGAAGCGCCGCCGCCGATGACGGCAGAGCGCTATGAGACCTTCCTGCCCTATGCGATTGCGCTGGACGTGGAAAAGCCGTGGACGAAGCATTTCGAGAAACTGATGCCGGAAGCGGCGAAGGCCTATAATCCGGTCTGGACCAATATGGCTGCGAATGGCTTCAGCGATGTCGGCCATATGACGAGCGGCATGGTCAGCTCCATCAGCTCGGGCGTTACGAGCTCAATGCCGCAAAGCTCAAGCTCGTCCGGCTCTGGCGGGGGCGGCTTCTCCGGTGGCGGCGGCGGCGGTGGCGGTGGCGGCGGCTGGTAGCCGCCTCACACGTTCGGGATAAGACCGGAGTCTTCAGGATCACCCACGATACGCACGAGGGCCTTGCGCAGTTTGCCGAGCGCCTGATGCTCGATCTGGCGGACGCGTTCCTTCGAGATGCCCAGCTCGATGCCGAGCGCTTCCAGCGTGACGGACTCGTCGCAGAGGCGGCGCTGCAGGATGATATGGGTCTCCCGCGCGTTCAGCGCCTTGAGGGCATCGGCGATCCATTCCTTGCGGCGCGTGGAATCGTGATCGGTCATGACCTGGTCTTCCGGGATGGCGGAATCGTCGACAATCAGATCCTGCCATTCGCCGTCACCGTCGGCGACCATGGGCGCGTTCAGCGAGCGGTCGCTGGCAGAGAGTCGCGAGGCCATGGATTCAACGTCGCGCACGGGCACGCCGAGATGTTCGGAAATCCAGGACGTGTTCTCCTTGGTCATCACGCCGTCGCCGGTGTCGTCGATCTGGGCGCGCAGGCGGCGGAGATTGAAGAAGAGGGATTTCTGGGCCGAGGTCGTGCCGGTGCGCACGATGGACCAGTTGCGCAGGACATAGTCCTGGATCGCGGAACGGATCCACCAGCTGGCATAGGTGGAAAAGCGCACTTCGCGGGACGGCTCAAACCGGGCAGCGGCCATCATCAGGCCGACATTGCCTTCGGATACGAGGTCGGACATTGGCAGGCCATAATGGCGGAAGCGCGTGGCCATGGAGATGACGAGACGCATATAGGCGGTGGTGAGTTCGTGAAGGGCGGCCTCATCCCCATCGTCGCGCCAGCGGCGCGCGAGATCCAGCTCGTGCTGTTGTTCGAGCATCGGCGCCTTCATGGCGGTGCGTACAAAGGCCCGGTCGGCGGGTCCGTTCGAGTCGTATGCACTTGCCATGGTTCAGACACTCCCGAAATGATCCGGACAATTCCGATTTGTATTTTCTTTACGGATTGCCGCCCCGATCGGATCAGCGCGGAGCATTATTTTCGCCGGGAGCCCGCCGGGCGCGCCTTCGCTTGACCCTGACCCGGCCCCGGGCGTAGGTTCGGCATGAGAACAATAGCGGAACGAATGGCCCCGGCGCATGGCGGACGGACAGAACCTGACGAGTGAAACAGACCTGCCCACCTCGCGGGCGGGCGAGATTGCACGCGGCACGCTGCGCCTTCTGGCCGGGCATGGCTATTACGGCGTGACGGAAATGACGCTGGCGAACAATCGCCGGGCGGACATTGCCGCCGTGAGCCAGGCGGGCGAGATTGCCATTGTAGAGATCAAGTCGTCGGTTGCCGATTTCCGCTCCGACGCCAAATGGCAGGACTATATGCCCTTTTGCGACCGGTTCTATTTTGCCGTGATGGCGGATTTCCCGCAGGAGCTGATCCCGGAAGATGTGGGCCTGATCGTGGCCGATGGTTTTGGCGGGGCGGTGATCCGCGAGGCGCCGGTGGCCAAGCTGGCAGGGGCAAGGCGCAAGGCGGTGACGCTGAGATTCGCGCGGCTGGCGGCGTGCCGGTTGCAGATGGTCAATGATGCGGGCTGGACGGACCGCCAAGTCTCGCTTACCTGACGCCGCTGATGAGCCATGCCTATCCCCTTGCCCGCAATGTGACCGAAGCCCTGGACCCGGCGGCCCGGGGCGCACGCACGCGCAGCGAAGCCGAAAAGCTGGCGGGCGGGATGGTGGTGGAGTCGCTGCACACCGAATGGCTGAGCGTGAGCGAGGAAGAGGCCGCCGCCAAGATGGCCGGCACGGCCGATGGCCTGACGCATGGCTTCCTGCAGCGCTATGAAGACGACAAGGGCGCGCCGGTTCTGGCGGTGAGCTATTGGCGCCTGGTCGATCCGGCCAAGGCGAAGAAGGCGGCGAAACCGAAAAAGCCTGCACCGGCCCCTGAGCCAAAGGCCGAAGAGACCGATCATACGGATGATCTCTATTTCCGCTCCGGGCGGACCAAGCCCGGCCGCCGGAAGCGCTTTGTCGACCCGAACCAGCTGGACCTGTTCGAGCCAAACGAGAGCTGACATCGCCGCCTGCACGTGCGGCGCCCGGTGAGGCGCTTTGGGGTGGGTTCTGGGTTTTCTGGATTTGCGTGAGCGTCAGGTGTCGGGGACAGGTATCTGAATTCCGCATTCGCGGCGTGGGCCGGGATCGCGTGCGGCGGGTGACATTCCTTCAATTGCGTGAGGTCCCGGCGTGCGCCGGGAACACGGACACTCTGGTTCGCTGAGCGCGAGCGCTAGCCTGTCTGAGACGGGGGCACGAATGGTGCCGGGGCGGGGCGCGCGGGGGTCATCGCCGACGGCGCGGATATGGATATTGCCGGTGCGGCCGGTTTCGATCAGCAGGGCGCGGCCCGTTTCGATGCGCCAGCGGGTTATGATCCGCAGCTGCCACCAGAGCCAGGGCCAGTAGAGCACCATGACGTGCCGATAGAGGGTGAGATATTCAGGCTCCATGGCGGCGATTATAGTCCCGTCCCGGCAGGGGGCGGACAAGACGAGCGGGATGGCCCGCAGGGACTGGGCGCAGGGAGGGGAAAACCGCTCACCTGCGCCTGCCTCATGGTGAAGGCTTGCGCCGGGCGCCTAATCGGGGTGGGGTGGCGCATGGATATTGCCCCTGCCCCCGCCGATACACTGCCCCCTCCCCCACCGAAATATCTGAGCAATCGCGAGCTTTATGTGCTGGCCGGCGCGACGGCGGTGGTGATTGCCAATGCCTATTATATTCACCCGATCATCTCGCTGGTGGCGGACGGATTCGGCGTCAGCCATGCGATGATCGGCATGGTGCCAGCCTTCAACCAGATTGCGCTGGCGCTGGGTATTCTGTTGCTGCTGCCGCTGGGCGACTGGTTCAGCAACCGCCGGCTGGTGTCTGTGCTCGTGGCGGCGCAGTGCGCTTCAGTGGGCGTGATGGCCTTTGCGCCGCATTATGGCTTGTTCGTGCTGGGCTCGACCGTGCTCGGCTTCTTCACGATCGCGCCCTACCTTCTGCCAGCCTATGTGTCGAAGCGCGTGGCGCCGGGCGACCTTGGCCGGGCAACGGGCATCATCACGACGGGCATTGTCGGCGGCATTCTTGTGGCGCGCGCGGGGGCGGGCGTGGTGGCGGAATATTTCGGCTGGCGGACAGTTTATTTCATTGCAGCTGGCCTGATGCTGACGGTGACCTTCCTGTTGCCGCGCATCATGGAACCGCGTGAGGCAGGCAATGATCGCCAGGCCGGGCAGAAGTATTGGCGGCTGATCCTCTCGATTGGTGGGATCGTGCGGGACTTTCCGGAAATCCTGCTGTCGGGCGCGATACAGGCGCTCGGCTTTGGCGTGTTCCTGGCGGTGTGGATGGGGATTGGCCTGCACCTGACCAGTCCGGAAATGGGCTATGGCGTGGATGTTGTGGGCTATCTCGCCGTACTGGGCGTGGTGAACCTCTACACGACGCCGCGCTTTGGCGCATGGTCTGACAAGGTGGGGCCACGGCGGGCGCGCGTTGTGCTGGCGGCAACACAGTTGCTGGGCGTGGCGATGCTGTTCTTCGTCGGCGGCAGCCTGTGGCTGTTGATGATACCGATCGTGATGATGAATGTCGGCGGGCCGGCACTGGACGTGTGCAACCGGATGACGTTCCTGAACCGGGCGCCCGACATCCGCACCCGTTTGATGACCGTTTATATCGTCATCATGTTCCTCGGCGGCGGCGCGGGGAGCTGGGCCGGGACGGCGGTCTATGATGCGGCGGGCTGGCATGGCACAGCGCTGCTGGCGCTCACCCTGTCGGTGACCATGTTCGGCCTTTGCCTGTGGAGCTTCCGGTGGACCGACAAGACGCAAGCCGACTGACGCCGCTGGCCGAGGCGCTGCTGGCGCTGGCAGAGGGAGAGGTGGCGCGCGGGGCGCGGGTGATCTTTCTGGCCGGGCCGCAGGGCGTCGGCAAGTCGACCGCGATGGCGGCGCTGACAGGGGCCATACCGGGATCGGTGGCGCTGGGGCTGGATGATTTTTACCTGACGCGGGCTGAGCGCCTGGCGCTGGCGCGGGATGTTCATCCGCTGTTCGAGACGCGCGGGCCGCCCGGGACGCATGATGTGGCGCTGCTGAGGGACACGCTTGCTCGCCTCATTGGCTCAGGCGTGGAGGAGCGGATCGCCGTGCCTGCGTTTGACAAGGTAGCCGACGAGCGACGGCCCGCGGCGGAGTGGCCCCTGCTGGCGGGCGCGCCTCGGGTGATTTTCGTAGAAGGGTGGATGATGGGCGTCGCGGCAGACGCGTCATCGCCTGAAGCCGCACCTCTGAATGCGGTGGAGGCGGAGGATGTGGACGGGGCATGGCGCGCGTATCAGGAGGCGCAGCTCGCCGGGCCCTACCAGCGGCTCTGGGACATGGCCGACGCGTTTCTCTATATCGACGCGCCGGGCTTTGACACGGTTCTGGACTGGCGCATGCAACAGGAGGAGACGACGCTGGGCGTCGCGCCGGGCGGCCTGCCACCGGCGCGGCAGGCATGGGTGTCCCGTTTCATCCTGCACTACCAGCGCCTGACCGAACGCCTGCTCAAAGGCGAGCGGCGACCGGGCCAGTCAGTGGCGGTGGATCGGTTTCGGCAGCTGGGGTTGCGGAACTAGACCCGCGCTTTGACCGCCTCTGCGACGGCTTCGGCGGTTATGCCGAAGCGTTTGTAGAGGTCCTTCGCGGGGCCGCTGGCGCCGAAGCTGTCCATGCCGACGAAGCCGCCATTGTGGCCGATCCAGCGATCCCAGCCGAAGCGGACACCTGCCTCGACCGCCACTTTCGGCGTGTCACCGCCCAGCGTGTCGGACTGGTATTTCGCGTCCTGTGCTTCGAAGAGCTCCATGCAGGGCATCGAGACGACGCGCGTTTTCACGCCGTCTTTCGCAAGCTGTTCCTGCGCGGCAAGAGCGATTTCGACTTCCGATCCGGTGGCGATGATGACGACCTGGGCCTTGCCCTTGCAGTCTGACAGGACATAGCCGCCCTTGGCGCAGAGGTTTTCCTCTGTGTGCGTCGTGCGGGCAGGCTTGAGGCCCTGACGCGTGAGGGCGAGCGTTGCCGGGCCTTCCGCGTTTTCGAGGGCGAGTTCCCAGCACTCGGCCGTCTCGACACCGTCAGCCGGGCGGAAGACATGCATGTTCGGCATGGCGCGGAGGCTGGCGACATGCTCGACCGGCTGGTGCGTCGGGCCGTCTTCACCGAGACCGATGGAATCGTGGGTCATGACGTGGATGACGCGCGTGCCCATCAGGGCGCCGAGGCGGATGGCCGGGCGGCTGTAATCCGCGAAGACAAGGAACGTGCCCGAGTAAGGAATGATGCCGCCGTGCAGCGACATGCCGTTCATGGCGGCGGCCATGCCATGCTCGCGCACGCCATAATGGATGTAGCGACCGCCCCAGTTGGCGGGCGTTAGCGCAGGCGTGTGCGAGGTGAGTGTATTGTTCGAGCCGGTGAGATCGGCCGAGCCGCCGATCATTTCCGGCACGAGACCGGTGATGACTTCGAGTGCATCGCCGCTCCACTGGCGTGTGGCTTTCGATGCGCCGCCGTCGACGACGGCCTTCTTGTGCTTGACCAGTGCCTTGCCGAGATTCTTGGGCAGGCGGCCAGCAATGGCGGCGTTGAACTCGCCCTTCTTGGGGGAGGCTGCGAGACGCTTCTTCCAGGCGGCGCGGGCCTCCTTGCTGCGCTCGCCGGCTTTTTTCCAGGCGTCTTCGATGGCGGCAGGCACTTCGAATGGCGCGTGGGGCCATTTCAGGCTTTCGCGGATGCCGGCGATTTCGTCGGCGCCATACGGGCCGCCATGGGCCTTGCCTGTGCCGGCAAGCTTGGGCGCGCCGAAGCCGATGATCGTCTTGACCGCGAGGAAGACCGGCTTCTTCTGGGTCTGGGCCCATTTAAGGGCGGCGGTGACGTCTTTCTCGTCATGGCCGTCAACCTTGCGGCTGACCCAGCCGGAGGCTTCGAAGCGGGCGCACTGGTCTGTATTGTCGGAGAGGTCCGTGCCGCCATCGATGGTGACATGGTTGTCGTCGAAAAGTACGATGAGGCGGTTGAGATTCAGGTGGCCGGCCAGCGTGATGGCTTCCTGGCTGACGCCTTCCATGAGGCAGCCGTCGCCGGCGATGACATAGGTCTTGTGGTCAACAAGATCGTCGCCGAAGCGGGCATTGAGGTGGCGCTCAGCGATAGCCATGCCGACAGCGGTGGCGATGCCCTGGCCGAGCGGGCCGGTGGTCGTTTCGACGCCTTCGGTGACGAAATTCTCCGGGTGGCCCGGCGTGTTGGAGCCGACTTGGCGGAAATTGCGGATATCGTCGCGGCTGACCGATTTGTAACCCGTCAGGTGGAGCAGCGAATAGATGAGCATCGAACCGTGACCGGCAGAGAGGACGAAACGGTCACGGTCGGCCCATTTGGGGTCTGTCGGGTCGTATTTCAGGAATTTGCGGAAGAGGACCGTTGCTGCATCCGCCATGCCCAGCGGCAGGCCAACGTGGCCAGACTTGGCCGCTTCTACTGCATCCATCGACAGGGCGCGGACGGCATTTGCCATATCCCGGTTCGTAACAGCCATTCTGCTATCTCCAAAAAAATCTTCGCGTGTCGTAGGCCAGACTCCCGTCCCAACGTCAAGCCGCTTGGCGGATGGCAGCAATGCCGTTACTTCATTGGGGAAATGAGTGACCTTGACCCATCTGCCCGCCGCCTCGATGCGGCCCTGAAGCGCCTTGAGGGCGCGCTCGACTCGCTCATGTCGCGAACGGGCGACCCGGCCGTGACCCGCGCAGAGCTGGCGGCACTGGTGGAAGACCGCGCCCGCATGGCCGAAGAGCTGGATGCGTCACTCGCCCGCGAGGAGGAATTGCAGTCCCTTGCCGACGAGGCCAGCGAGGCGCTGGGCGCCGCCATCGAAGAGGTGCGCGCCGCTTTGGGCAATGGCGATCTGGCCGGTGGAACCCCTGAAGAAAGCCCGGAATAGATGGCGAAAGCGGACATCTCCCTGCGCGGCAAGGCCTATGCCATCGCCTGCGCGCCCGGACAGGAAACCCGTATCCAGATGCTGGCAGAGCAGCTGAACGCGCGGGTGAACCAGATTGCCGGGGCGGTCGGCGACATTGGCGAGGAGCGCCTGTTGCTGATCACGGCGCTGGCTTTGCTGGACGAACTGGACGCTTCGCGAAAGGCCGTACCGGGCAATGCAGAGGCCGAAGCGAAGGTGGCGAAAGTGTTGAGCGATGCGGCCGCGCGGATCGAGGCGCTGGCGGCGCGGGTTGAAGGCAGCCACTGAAAAGCAGACCCCGCGACCCTTTGCGCATGGCCGAGCGGCCCCCAAGCGCCCATATTGAAGGCTGATACAGCCGGAAAGGCAGACCCAGATGCAAACCTTCCTGTCGATTGCCTTCTATGTTGGCATGGCCGTTCTCGTGATCGTGCTGTTTGTCGGGATCGCCAATCTCGCGCGCACGGACGCCAATCAGGCGAGCCGCTCGAACAAGCTGATGCGGCTGCGCATTTTCGTTCAGGCCATCGTGATTGCCATTCTCGTGGCGCTGGGCGCGCTGGCGGGCGCGTTCAAGATCGGCTTCTAGGAGGCCCGAATGGTCAAGCTCGACAAGATTTACACAAAGACCGGCGACAAGGGCAAAACCCGCCTCTCGACCGGCGAACCGCTGGACAAGTGGGACCCACGTGTGGCGGCCTATGGCACGGTGGACGAGGTGAACGCGGCACTGGGCGTGGCCGCGCTGCATGCCGACGGCGACCAGCTGGCAGCCCTGAGGCGCGTGCAGAACGACCTGTTCGACCTTGGCGCAGACCTCGCGACGCCGGACCGTGGCACGAAGCTGGAATGGACGCCGCTGCGGATTATCGAGTCGCAGGTGAAGCGGCTTGAGGCCGAGATTGACGCGATGAACGTGAACCTCGCGTCGCTGGACAGTTTCATCCTGCCGGGCGGCAGCCCGCTCGCGGCGCAGCTTCATGTCGCGCGTACACTCTGCCGACGGGCCGAACGGATGATTGCGGAACTTTTCGCGATGGAAGACGAAGTGGTGAGCCCCGAAGCGCTCGCCTATGCCAACCGCCTGTCGGACTGGCTGTTCGTGATCGGCCGCGTCGCGAACAATAATGGCAAGGATGACATCAAATGGGTGCCGGGGGCGAACCGGTAGGAGAGAATGCAACGCTGCGAAGTATCAAGATTTCATTCCGCTGAGCCGGCAAGGATCACTTGGTTACAGCGTCGTTTATTCTACCGAGTTTGATCGGGTTGAACATTACCTCCCCCGTCGAGCCCGAAACCTTCAGCATACTCGGAGCACGACCAAGCTGAACCTCATGTCGTTCATATCCCCCCAATTCTTCCGCGGCTTTCGAACTTACGATGAAAGTCACATTCCCTTCTGGCGACCAATCAATATGAAGTTCGAATTCCTCTCCAAATTTGGGCGGCAGGAAAAACATCTCCGGTTCCTGTTTGCTATCCGTGCCGAGGATTTCCGTTCTGAAAAACAGTATGTCGGTATCCGGAAAAGCCGTCACATGTAGTCGTGCCTGAACCTCCTCGTCGCCCAATGAGATGCTAAAGCCGGGCGCCCATTTCTTGTGCTTACCCTTCCTGAGGAAAGTCACACGTGCCTCAAGCGCATTTAAACCTGACAAATCGTCGACGCGCCAAGATGACGAGGCACCGTCCTTGGTATCGAGATCGAGCACGAAGTTGGCGCTGGGTGCACCAACGAATGATTGCGCTGTGGCGGCACCCGTCGTGAACATAACCATAACAAGCGCAGCCAAAATCATTCCGAATATTTTATGCAAGATGCTTCCCCAGAATCGCTTCCTTCAAATCTAGCACGCCCGGCAATATTCAGTAAGGTCAACAATGACCAGATGCCTACCCCGCCTCTCATCGCGGGAGGCCATCAGCGCGAAGATGTCGAGGACGGGGGCGACCCTACCGCCGTCTTGCTGACTTCGCGGGCGAGGGCAATGAAGGCCTTGAGGGCGGCGGAGGGATGACGCCGGCCGGGATAATAGAGGCAGAGGTCGCCGGTAGGGAGCGTCCAGTCTGTGAGGACGCGCTGCATGAGGCCCGCCTCCAGGTCATCGCGCACATTCTGCTCAAGGAAGAAGCCGATGCCGATGCCTTCGAGCACCGCCGCCCGGGCAAGGCTGGCTTCATCGAGCGTGATCGGCCCGGTCACATCCACCTGGAAGGCCTGCCCTTTTTTCTCAAAATGCCATGGGAAGAGCGCGCCGTTCGGCAGGCGCACACGGATGCATTTATGCCGGTAGAGGTCCGGCGGCGTGAGCGGTTTTCCGTACTGTTCGAAATAGGCCGGAGAGGCGACGACGGCGTAGCGCTGGGGGCGCTTCAGCGGCACGGCGATCATGTCGGCGGGGACCAGATCGGCCCGCCGCAGGCCCAGATCGAATCCGTCGGCGACGATGTCGACAATGCGTCCCTCGGTGACGAGATCCACATGCACGTCCGGGTAGCGGCGCAGGAATTCCAGCACGAGCGGTGACATGATCTGTCGCGCACCAGCCGCGAATGTATTTATACGGAGGGTTCCCGAGGGCGTCTGCTGCTGCGAGCGGACACCCGCCATGGCGTCCTCGATGTCGCGCAGCGAGGGCTCGACCTGCGTGACGAACGTGCGGCCGGCATCGGTGAGCGAGACGCTGCGGGTTGTGCGGTTGAACAGGCGCGAGCCGAGACGGGCTTCCAGCTTGGCGACGGCGTTACTCAGCGAAGTGGCCGACAGGCCGAGCGCAAGGGCCGCCTTGCGGAAGGACCCCTCGCGCGCAACGGCGACGATGGCTTCAAGCTCGGTGAGGCTGACCCTGTCCATTATCCCGAAAATCGCAATTCCTGATCCCGCTTTGTCCTAATTATCGGGACGGTTGTCCACGCCTAAATTGAGGGGACCAACCGATACCAAGGAGATAGTGATGAAACTTCCAGCCCCCGTCCAAGCCTTTTTCGATGCCGACAAGGACCCGCATGGCGCCTCGCCCGTGGACGCCTTCGCGCCTGATGCGATTGTCCATGACGAAGCCAAGACGCATGCCGGCCGCGCCGCCATCGCCACCTGGTTCCGCCAGGCGAAGGAAGAGAACCAGCACAGCTCGGAGCCGCTCGAACTTTCCGAGGATGGCGGGTTCACAATCGTGCGCGCGGAAGTGACCGGGCAATTCCCCAGCAGCCCGGCCATGCTGACCTTCAAGTTCAAGCTCGATGAGGACCAGATCAAGGAACTGGAGATCACCGTATGAGCGCCTTCCTGAACCTTCAGGACAAGCGGGCGCTGATCACGTCCGGCACGCGCGGCGCGGGAGCAGCAACCGTCTCGCTGTTCCGCGCGCTTGGCGCCAGCGTCCTGACAACGGCGCGGACCCGGCCAGACGACATGCCTGAAGACATGTTCGTGGCGACTGACCTGACCACCGCGCAAGGCTGCGCCGATCTTGAGGCCGCAGCGGCGGAGCGGCTGGGCGAGATCGACATATTGGTTCACATGCTGGGCGGCTCTTCTGCGCCGGCTGGCGGTTTCACCGCGCTGGACGATGGGCAATGGGACAAGGAGCTTGATCTCAACCTCATGCCGGCGGTGCGACTGGACCGCGCGCTTGTTCCTGCGATGGTGGCGCGCAAACGCGGCGTGGTGGTGCACGTCACGTCGATCCAGAGCCAGCTGCCGCTGCCGGATTCAACGACTGCCTATGCGGCGGCCAAAGCGGCGCTTTCCACCTATAGCAAGAGCCTCTCCAAGGAAGTCTCGCCGCAGGGCGTGCGCGTCGTGCGGGTGTCGCCGGGCTGGATCGAAACGGAGTCATCCGTGGAACTGACGAAGCGTGTGGCCAGGAATGCGGGCATCGACGCGGAAGGCGGCAAGCAGCTCATCATGGATGCGCTGGGCGGGATTCCCATCGGCCGGCCATCAAAGCCCGAGGAGGTTGCGAACCTGATCGCCTTCCTCGCCTCTGACCGGGCGGCCACCATTACCGGGACCGAATACGTCATCGACGGCGGGACGATCCCGACGGCCTGATGCGGATGATCGGGAGGAGTTACCTTCGCATTGCATCCCGCGTTTCGGCCATCAGGGCGAAGAGTTCCAGGACGGGGGTGACTGTGCCGTCACCGCGATATTCCCTGTAGAGACTGTCGACATTGACCGCGATGCGCTCTGCGTCGCCCCAGACGGCATAGTCGCCGAGCGCGATGTCGTGGATTGCGTCGCGCACGCTGAGGCCGGCGTCGAAGCGTTTGCGGGCTTCGATATGGATGTAGCGGAGATAATCGGCGACGCGCTGGACACCGGCCTTGTCGGTGATCGGGCCGTGGCCGGGGACGATGACGTCGACATCCATCTCGCAGATGAGGTCACAGGCGCGGATCCAGTTGGCGACGGGGCCGGCCCACATCAGCGGCGTGCCGTCGATGAAGAGAATGTCGCCGGTGAAGACCGCGCGGTCGCCCGGCACATGGACGATGACATCGCCGCCCGTATGGGCCGGGCCGACCTCCAGCAGCTCAACCGCCTTGTCGCCGACCTTGAGATCAAGCTGGCCTGAAAAGGTGCGTGTGGGCAGGCGCTCGTCGACGGCGGCAAAATCGAAGGGCGCGAAGATGTCGGCGAAATAGGCGCCGGCGGGGCCGAGCTGGGCGCCTGCCTGCTTGAACTGGGCGAGCATGGCGGGCGGCACTTCGGCCATTTCGCGATAGCTGGTTTCCGATGCGATTATCTCCGCCTGCGGACAGCAGCCATTGCCGTGGCAATGATCGCCATTGGCGTGCGTGTTGACGATGGTGCCGATGTCGCGAGGCTTCAGGCCCGTCGCGTCCTGCATGGCTTTCAGCATGTCGACGGTGAGGTGCATGTCGAACAGCGTGTCGACGAGGAGCGACTGGTCACCGTCCGTGATCAGGCCCGCATTCGACCAGCCCCAGCCGCCATCCGGCTGTAGCCAGGCATGCAACCCGTTGCCGAGATCCTTGAGGCCTTTTGTGTAGTTCCAGCGCTCTGCCATCGCGCATCCTCCCTGATTTTTTCCTGCATCAAGGCAGGCTTGGCCGTTCAGGGCAAGATCAGAAACGTTCCAGCAGGCGGCGGAGGTATTCGCGTTCGTCTTCGTCCTCGGCGTCATTGTAGCGGCGGCGCAGCTCGTCGAGGATGTCCTTGGCGCGCTGGCGTTCGCCGACATCGGGAATGTTGACGTTGTCGCCATTGCTGCCGCTGGCATTCCGGCCGAACGGGTCTTTCGCATTGCCGGGATCGCCTTCGCCATTGCGCGCGGCGCGGATGGCGTCGAGCGCCTTGGCAAGCTCGCGGGACTGTTCGGAAAGAAGCTGGGTGGCCTGTTCCTGGTTGCGGGCGGCGCTGCGCCCGTTTCCGCGCTCAAGCGCATCTTCGGCCTGCCGCTGGGCGCGGCGAATGTCTTCCATGGCATCGGGATCGATGCGGCCTGCGAGCGCATCATCGCCTGCCTCGCCGCCCTGCCCCAGGCCCTTTTCGCGGGCGAGCTTTTCGACAAGTTCGCCGAGACGGGCCTGACGCTCTGCCAGCGTGCCCTCGGTGGCGGGCTTGCCGGGGCCTGAACCGTTTTGCTGATTGTCGGCTGACTGACCATCTCCGCTACCTTCACCCGGCGTTTCACCCGGCTGGGAGCCATTGCCGGCCTGCTGATTACCGGAGGGGTCTTCGCCGCCGGGTTGCTGGCCCTGTTGCTGGCCAGGCTCGGTGCCCGATTGCTGTCCGGGGCGTTCGCCGCGTTCCTGCGCGAGCGTGTCATCATTGAGCTGGCGCTGCTGGCGGAGGATATCGGACAGGCGCTTCATTGCGTCGGTCAATTCCTGCTCTTCGGGTGGAAGGTCTTCGTCATTTTCGGCATTCTCGCCCGGCATGCCGGGCATGCCCTTGCCCCCAGAGCCGCCCTTCTGGAATTCGAGGTTCTGCAGCATGTTCGTGATGTCGGAGAGCAGCTGACGCGCCTGATCTGTCGCGCCCGTTTCAGTGAGATCCTGCAGGGCCTTCAGCATGTCCTCGAAATCCTGCCCACCGAGGTTTGGCCCGCCGGCCGATTGCTGGCCGTCTTCATTCGAGGGCGCATCCTGCATGCCATTTGCAATGGCCTCAGCCATTTTGGCGGCGAGATAATTGCTGGCCGCGTCTTTAAAGGCTTCCATGCGGCGCTTGATCTCGTCTTCCGAAGCACCGTCGCGCAGGGCCTGTTCGAGCGCCTTGCGGGCCGCCTCAAGGCGGCGCAGCGCATCGGCGGAACTGCCATATTCGGATTTCAGCGCGAGGGCCCAGAGGAGGGGATCGATCGCGTCGGCCTCTTCCTTGGTGCTGGCCGCCGCAAGTACGCCGCGCGCCGTGCGGAAGGCAAAGAAGGCGGCAAGGTCCGGCATGAATTGCTCGCCCTTGTAGGTGACCGCGTCCAGCATGAGCACGGCTTTCTGGACATCCGGCGGGGCGGCCGCGAGGCGGTTGGCAGCCTCGGCGTTCAGGGCATCCTGATGCAGGGCGTCTTCGTTCTTTGGCAGTTCGGCATAGGGGCGCGGTTCGCGCAGGACGGTGACGCGCACTTCCTGCGCGACGCGGGCGATGGGCTCAAGGAAGAGTTTTTCTGGGAGGATGAAAGGCACGGACTTGCTGCTGCCTTCCTGACCGGCGCCGTCTGTGGCAACGAGACGGACATTGACCGGAAGGCCTGCCCAGCGATGGCGTGTGAGGTCGAGCTGGGCGGCGTCCGTGCTTTCGGTGGGCGTGATGCCGGGCATGGGCACCGGCATGCGATCTTCCGCGTCTGGCGCCGCGGGGTTCGGTTCGCGCAGCGAAATGGCGAGTTCGAGGGAGGTGACGCCATAATCGTCGCTGGCGCTCCATGTGAACTCGATTCGGTCCTGCTTGCCGATGGAGGGAATAGCAACGAATTTCACGGTTGGGGGATCATCAGGCGAGGCGAGGAGACGCCAAGCCGCGCGCTCGCCCCACCAGCGGACGGAGAGACGCGTGTCTTCCATCACTTTGGCTTTGGCCTCAAAGGCGCCATCGGGCGTCGCGACGAAAGCCTGCTTGTGCGTCTTGTGGCCTTTCATAACGAGGCTGGGGGCAGACGGCGCCTGCGTCCGCAAAGTGACCTCAGACCCTTTCGGGATGCGGACATCGTTGAGGCCCGGCTTGAGGAAGATGGGCGCGCGACCGGTATGTTCGGGCGGCGTGATCCAGGCTTCGACGACCATGTCGTCAGCGCCCATCAGCGCGCCATAGTCTGGCGCGAAGGCGCGGTAGACACGGCCAGGCGCATCGCTCCAGGCAATGACCGCAATGGCGAGAAGCGCGGCAGGCAGGATCGCCCGCAGGAAATAGGGATCGAGCGCTTTCCATGCCGCGCTGAGCGAAGGCGGGTGGAGATTGCCAAGCTCCGACAGGAGCCGCGCGCGATGGTGGCGCCAGAGTGTCTGCGCGCCGCGCGAGGGATCAGCGGGCCGGTCGGTGAGGCTGGTAAGGGGGCGAAGGTCTGACTGGCGGTCGAGGGCCTCAAGCGCGGCTTGGCGCGTCGGGGCATCATAGCGGCGCAGGCCCCGCAGTAGCAACAGGCCGCCGCCGATGAAGAAGACCAGTGTCATCACCGCGCCGATTGCCGGCTGGATACGGTCGAATACGCCCGCCAACGCCATCGCGATGAAAAGGCAGGTGAACACGAATAGCGGCCAGAAGGCCCGGCCAAGGGCAAACAGCGTCAGGGTCCGCCATGTCGCGGAAACCTTGGCGTTGATCGCCTTCATGCCGTCTGTGTCAGCCAATCGGGTACCTGTTCGAGTGCAATCATTTCGTCAAAGGACGGGCGCCTGCGCACGATATCAAACCTGTCGCCTGTCACCAGCACTTCAGGCACAAGCGGGCGCGCATTGTAGGACGAGGAGAGGACCGCGCCATAGGCCCCGGCCGACATGAAGGCGAGCCGGTCGCCCGGCGCAACCTCTGGCAGCTCCCGCGCAACGGCGAACTTGTCTGTCGACTCGCAGATCGGGCCAACAACATCATAAGTCGCTGTGCGGCCATCGGCGCCGGGTTCCTTGAGCGGCACAATATCGTGATGGGCATCATAGAGCGCCGGGCGCATCAGATCGTTCATGCCGGCATCGAGGATGAGGAATGTGCGATCAGGCGCGGGCTTTTCATACAGCGCGGTGGTGAGCAGGACACCTGAATTGCCCGCAATGACGCGGCCGGGCTCGAGGATGACCTGAACGTCCATGCCCTGCATGACGTCGGCAATCATGCTGGCATAGGCCGATGGCGGGGCCGGGGCATCGCCTGCCTTGTAGGGAATGCCGAGACCGCCGCCGACATCGATGCGACTGATCTCGTGGCCAGCCTCGCGCAGGCGGCGCGTAAGGCCGACAATCTTCTCGAAAGCGGCGCGCATCGGCACGAGATCGCCGATCTGGCTGCCGATATGGACGTCGACGGCGACGACCTGGATGCCGGGAAGGGTTGCCGCTTCGGCATAGAGGGCCTCGGCCTCGCTCCACGGGATGCCGAACTTGTCGCCCTTCTTGCCGGTGGAAATGTTCGGGTGGCCGCCGGCCGCGACATCCGGGTTCACGCGCAGGGCGATCGGCGCCTTGCGGCCGAGCGCGCTTGCGACTTTCGACAGGAGGCGAAGCTCGCCGGCACTCTCGACATTGAACTGGTGGATGCCCTTCTCAAGCGCGAGATCCATTTCCACGGCCGTCTTGCCGACACCGGAGAAGACGATCCGGCTGGCCGGGATGCCGGCCTTCAGGGCGCGTTGCAATTCGCCGCCGCTGACGACATCTGCGCCGCAGCCTTCGCGTGCGAGCGTCGAAAGGACTGCAAGGTTGCCATTGGCCTTGACCGAATAGGCGATCAGGCAGTCCTGCCCTTCAAAGGCTTCGGCAATGACGCGGGCATGGCGTGTCAGCGTGGCGGCGGAATAGACATAGCAGGGCGTGCCGACGGCGTCGGCAATCGCGTCGAGGCTGACGCCTTCGCATTGGAGGCTGCCGTCGGAATAGGTGAAATGATGCATGGTCTAGCGCGGTTCCGGTTCGCTGATGCCGCCATCTTCGACGGGCACGGCCGGGGCAGTATCCGGCACGATGCCGCCCCATTGATTGATGCGATCACCGTCCTGTTCGACAGGCTCGACGAGCACGGTGAGGGGCATTACGGGCGACGCGGGGGGCGTCACACGCGGGCCAGGCGCCTGACAGGCGCTTAGCAGGAGCGCGCCACCGAGTGTGCCGGCACCTAGCCGGCGAATGCGCACGAATGTCCTGCGCATGGATCAGTTCCCGTCGGTGCCGCCGAGCAATTCGTCGTCGGCATCATCGGTGGTGGCTTCGGAATCGCGCTCGGGCAGCGGTGGCAGGTCGGATTTAGCCGTATCAGGCAGTTCGGCCGCCTCGGTATTCTGGTTCGGATCACCCCAGAGGGGCGCCGGACGCTTCAGGTCGCCGGTCAGGCCGCAGGCCGACAGGCTGCTGGCAGCCAGCAGCGCGGCGCAGAGCAAAAGGGGACGTTTCATTCGGGTTACTCCAGTCGCAATCTCTGTTTCCACTGTGCCACTTGTTCAGCGACGCGAACAGGGCTTGTAGCGCCATAAGATGTCCGAGATGAGGCGGACGCCTCGACCGTCAGCACATCGAAGACGCTTTGCGTGATTCCGGCATTCACGTCCTGCATTTCGGCGAGCGACAGCTCGGCAAGATCGCAGGATTTCGCCTCGGCCTTCGCGACCAGTGTGCCCGTGACATGGTGCGCTTCGCGGAAAGGCAGGCCCAGCTCGCGCACCAGCCAATCGGCGAGGTCTGTCGCCGTGGAAAAACCCTTGGCAGCAGCGGCGCGCATGGCATCCGGCTTGAAGCGGATCGTCTCGATCATGCCGGTCATGGCGCGGACGCACAGGTTGAACGTGTCGAACGCCTCGAAGGTGAGGCGCTTGTCGTCTTGCAAGTCCTTGGCATAGGCGAGCGGCAGGGCCTTGATGGCGCCTTGCAGGGCGCTGTAATTCGCCGTGATGAGAGAGGCCTTGGCGCGGACGAGTTCGGCCGCATCCGGGTTGCGCTTTTGCGGCATGATGGAACTGCCGGTCGACCAGGCATCGGTGAGCGCAGCAAAGCCGAATTGCGGGCTGGTCCAGAGCACGATCTCTTCGGCGAGGCGCGACAGGTGTGTCGCGGCGATGGAAAGGTTGGCGAGGGCCTCCAGCGCGAAGTCGCGCGAGGCAACGGCATCAAGCGAGTTGGCCATGGGCCGGGCAAAGCCGAGGGCCTCGGCGGTCATGTCGCGGTCGATGGGAAAGCCGGTGCCGGCAAGCGCCGCAGCGCCGAGCGGGCTCTCGTTCAGGCGCACGGCGCAATCGGCGAGGCGCGAACGGTCGCGCGATGCCATCTCGACATAGGCGAGCAGGTGGTGGCCGAGCGTGACCGGCTGGGCGGTCTGCAAATGGGTGAAGCCGGGCATGATTGTGCCCGCATTCTCATCCGCGCGAGTGACCAGCGCGGCCTGCAGGCCCGCCAGCAGTGATCCGGCGCCATCAAGGGCAGCGCGGGTCCAGAGGCGGAAGTCGGTGATCACCTGATCATTGCGCGAACGGGCGGTGTGGAGGCGGCCCGCCGGCTCGCCAATCAGCTCCTTGAGGCGCGCTTCGACATTCATATGGATATCTTCGAGGGCCCGTCGGAACGGAAACGTGCCGTCGCGCAGCTCGGCGAGCACCGTATCGAGGCCGCCCTGGATGGCTTCATTATCGGCTTCGGAAATGATGCCCATTTCAGCCAGCATGTCAGCATGGGCGCGGGATCCGGCGATATCCTCGGCGGCCATGCGGCGATCAATGTCCAGTGAGGCATTGATCTCTTCCATGATTTCCGAAGGGGTCGCGGCAAAGCGTCCCCCCCACATTGTCTGGCCTTTGCCCTGGTTCATTGCCATATCCTTTATTCGACGCGAGGAGACCGTTTCCGATGACCCGCCTAGCCTTTATCGGCCTCTTCTTGGTCGCCCTTGGTGCAATTGTCTATGTGCTGTTCAGCGCAGCGGGCGGAAAGCCGCCCGCCAATCCGTTCGAACGCTATGCCACGGGCGATATGGCGAAGCTGAGTTTTGCCTCGGTCGGAGAGGCCGCGCCGACCGACAACCTGTTTGCCGCCGATGGCACACCCGTCACACTCGAGGCCTGGAAAGGCAAGACCGTGCTGGTGAATTACTGGGCCACCTGGTGCTCGCCCTGCGAGCGCGAAATGCCCTCCCTTGGCGCCCTGCAGACGGCGCGTGGCGGTGACGCGTTTGAAATTGTCGCCATCAGCGTCGATGCCAGCGAGGACAAGGATTATGCCGCCCAGCGCCTCGGGGAGCTTGGCGCCAGCAATATCTCCTTCCATATCGCCCCCCCTGAAAACTACGAAATCGTGTACGATTCCGGGGTGCAGGGCTTTCCGACCAGCGTGATCTATGGCCCCGACGGCAAGGAAATCGCCCGGCTGGCCGGGGATGCCGACTGGTCATCCATTGAGGCGGTGAACTTTATCGACGCGATCCTAGCGAAGGTCGGATAGTTCGAGCTTCACGCGGCTGACCTGAGCGGCAATTTCGTTGACCGGCGCCGGGATGTTCTCGGCGAGCGGGCCCTCGGACGGCCACATGCGCACCAGCAGTTCCAGTTCCATGACCACCGCCTCGGCCTCCGGCTTGTCGATGCGCTTGGCGATGTCGCGCGCAGTAACGGCAAAGCCATAGGCGTCCTGATACTCGCCCGCCTCGACGATTTCGCCATTGATGACGCCAACCTTGTATTCGGAAATGCAGGTATCCATCAGGAAGTCGATCTGGCCGACAGGGTCTGCATTCGCGTTTTGCTGCAGGAGGGCGATGTTCGCCTCGGCCGCATCAAGCTCGGGTGCGATCTCCTCGGCTGACTTCCCCGCGGCAAGATCGGCGGAGACCTTCTCGAAGATGGCCGCATCAAAGCCGAGGGCATCAATGCCGGCGCGTTCGGCCGCGTGTGTTTCGGAGACCGGGTGCAGCAGATGGCGCGAGGCCTGATCCGGCGCACCGGCGCGGAAGAGCGCGAGGCCCGCCGCGACATGGCCCGACATGAAGGCGATACGCTTGTCGACGGGCAGGGTCTGCATGTCCGCCATGCCGGCCATTGCGCCATTCTCCGTGCCGCCTTCGCCGCCCTCGCCAGCCATTGCTGCGGGCGCGGGCGCCGGGGCCGCCACGGGCGCTTCGGCATGCACAGGCTCGTTGCGGTCGCCGCAAGCCGTCAGGCTCGTCGTGCCCAGCAAGGCCGCGCCAAGGCCAAGGCTCGCCCAGCGTTTCGGAGTGTAGGTCATTGTCGCAGCTCCCGGAGTTTCGATTGCGCCCTGAACCTACGCCCGATACGCTGACATCTGCAAGTCATTCTCAAACACTAATCGCAGTCCGGACACTCCATGTTCCTCACCATCGCCAACCTGCTCGCGCCGCGCGACGTGGCCCGCGTCCAGAAGAAAGCCGACGCCTTGGACTGGGTGGACGGAACGCGCACGGCGGGCGGCCGCGCCCGGGTGGTGAAGCGCAACTTGCAAGCCAACTTGCGCACCGGGCCCGGCGAAGGCCTGCACACGTTCCTGATGGATGCGATTACAGCCCATCCCGTGCTGAAGGCGGCGGCCCAGCCTGCCCGTTTCTCGCGCCTGATGCTGAGCCGGACGGGCCCCGGCAGCCATTACGGCCCGCATGTCGACAATGCGCATGTCGGCGCAGGCGAGGAACGCGTGAGGACCGATCTCTCCTTCACGCTCTTCTTGAGCGACCCGGCCACCTATGATGGCGGCGAACTGGTCGTGGAGTCGCAGGGCGGGGCGCATGCGGCCAAGCCGGCGGCGGGCGACCTGGTGCTCTATGCGTCAGGCGACGTGCACGAAGTGCGCCCCGTGACGCGGGGCGAGCGGCTGGCTTGCGTGGGCTGGATTGCCAGCGCTGTGCGCGACCCGCAGGCGCGGGCAGCCCTGTTCGAGCTGGAGAATTTGCGCGCAGCGCTTGGCGCAAAGCTGGCATCGGATGAGCCGGAACACCTGGCGCTGGAGAAAGTGATCTCCAACCTCGTCAGGCGCTGGTCGGAAGACTAGCCGAGGAAGGCGACAGGCACGCGGGCCTGCGCGGCGCACCAATCAGGCTTGCGCTGGCCGCCATCATAGTCCCAGGCCTTGTGCGTGCCTTCAGAGATGAGCGTGGTTGCCACGTCTTCGCCTGCGACCTGCAGATCGACGACGAGTCGGCCATAGCGGTCAGGTCCGTAGGATTTTGCGATCCTGGCTGACTTGTCGCGCGTCAGCTCGACGGCGGCCTCCTTGGCTTCATAGCCCTTGATGCGTTCCAGTTCGCACTTGGCGCCGCCGCGTTGTTTCATGCTGCCGGTTTCAGGCGAGTCGACGCCGTGCAGGCGGAACTTCGTGCCGTCCGGCAGGCGGCCGCTGTCGCCATCGGACCAGTAGACGGCGCCCGGACTGTCGGTTGCGGCCTGCGCGGCAAGCGCGACGATGCCGCCACCGGATGCCAGAATCAGCGCCGCTGACAGCCACGGCGGAGCTTTGAATATGTGAGCCATTCTAGCCTCCTTGAAAGGAGGCAAAACTGGGGCGTATGGGTTAAGCGGCGGTTAAGGTTTGACGCCCTTCCCGCACTTGCCAACAGGTATTACAGGACTGGCAGACGTTCTAGCGCGTCGGGACGGGGTGCTCGCCGGTATAGTCGTAGAAGCCCTTGCCAACTTTCTTGCCGACCCAGCCAGCCTCGACATATTTCACGAGCAGCGGGCACGGCCGGTATTTCGTGTCGGCAAGGCCATCATGCAGGACCTGCATGATCGAGAGGCATGTATCGAGGCCGATAAAGTCTGCCAGCGTCAGCGGGCCCATCGGATGGTTGGCGCCGAGCCGCATGGCCGTGTCGATGCTCTCCACCGTGCCGACGCCTTCGTACAGCGTGTAGACGGCTTCGTTGATCATCGGCACCAGGATGCGGTTCACGATGAAGGCCGGATAGTCCTCGGCATTGGTCGTGGTCTTTTCGAGACGCTGTGCGAAGGTGATGGCGGTTTCATACGTGTCCTGGCTGGTCGCAAGGCCGCGGATCACTTCCATCAGCTTCATCAGTGGCACCGGGTTCATGAAGTGCATGCCGATGAACTTGTCTGGCCGGTCCGTGACGGAGGCGAGGCGCGTGACAGAGATGGAGCTGGTATTGGTCGCAAGATAGGTGTGGGCCGGCACGATTTCGCAGATCGAGCGGAAAATCTGTTCCTTGATCTCGCGCTTCTCGGTGGCCGCTTCGATGACGATATCGGCGTCTTCATGGGCCTTGATCGAGGATGACGTCCGAATGCGCTTCAGGCCGCTCATCATGGCGTCGTCGGTGATCATGTGGCGCATGACCTGACGGCGCATATTGCCTTCGATCGTGGTCACGCCCTTGGCGAGTGCCTCGTCGGAAATATCGGTCATGATGACGTCATAGCCGGCAAGGGCGGCAACATGCGCGATGCCATTGCCCATCTGGCCCGCACCAATAACGCCAACAGTTTTCAGCTCTGCCATCTCGATACCATCCTGAATGTGCAAGTTTTGCTACACCTAGCCATATCCTTTTTGTGCAGTGCGTCAAAGACCAAGCTTCAGTACCTGCAGGCCTTGTCGACAGGCGACGTTAACGCCTGAACATAAAAAGCCCGGCGCGAGGGCCGGGCTTTTCAAACGTTTGGGAGGAAACGCTACTATTACAGCGCCTCGGTCAGTTCCGGAACGGCGTTGAAGAGGTCTGCCACGAGGCCGTAATCGGCAACCTGGAAGATCGGGGCTTCCTCGTCCTTGTTGATCGCGACGATGATCTTGGAATCCTTCATGCCGGCAAGGTGCTGGATGGCACCGGAAATGCCGATGGCAATGTAGAGTTCCGGCGCAACGATCTTGCCGGTCTGGCCGACCTGGTAGTCGTTGGGCGCATAACCAGCGTCGACAGCAGCGCGCGAGGCACCAACAGCAGCGCCGAGCTTGTCTGCGAGTGGCACGATCAGGCGGTTGAACTCGTCAGCCGAGCCGAGGGCCCGGCCGCCGGAGACGACGCGCTTGGCACCCGTCAGCTCGGGACGGTCGGACTTGACCATCTCTTCGGACACGAATTCGGACTTGAATGGGCCTTCCGGCGCCGCAACGTCTTCAACCGAAGCCGAACCCTCATTGCCAGCCGCTTCAAAAGCCGTACCGCGCACGGTGATGACTTTCTTCGCGTCGGAGGATTTGACGGTCATGATGGCGTTGCCGGCATAGATCGGACGCGTGAATGTCGATGAGTCGACCACATCGATGATTTCCGAAAGCTGCATGACATCGAGCTTGGCGGCGATGCGCGGCGCGATGTTCTTGCCGGTTGTCGAGGCGGCGATGAAGACGGCGTCATAGTTGGCCATCAGCGGCACAACCAGGGCTTCCATGGATTCAGCGGTCTGCTTGCGCAGGCTTTCGCCTTCAGCCTTCAGGACCTTGCGGACACCGGAAACCTTGGCCGCCGCTGGGGCGACCTCGGCAGCGTGTTCGCCCGCCACGAGGAGATCCACGTCGCCGCCGAATTTCGCAGCGGCCGTGACGACCTTGTGCGTGGCATCGGACAGAGCACCGTGATGATGTTCAGCAATAACGAGGACAGCCATTACACAGCTCCTGCGGTTTTGAGTTTGGACACGAGCGTCGCAACATCTTCGACCTTCTCACCGGCCTGGCGCACTGGCGGCTCCGTGACGGTGACGACAGTGAGGCGCGGCGAAATGTCGACGCCGTACTCTTCCGGCGTTTTCTCGACGATCTCTTTCTTCTTCGCCTTCATGATGTTCGGCAGCGACGCATAGCGCGGCTCGTTAAGGCGAAGGTCGACCGTGACAATGGCCGGAAGTGTGAGCGAGACGGTTTGCAGGCCGCCATCGACTTCGCGGGTGACTTTCAGCTTGTCGCCGTCTTTCTCCAGCTTGAACGCGAACGTGCCCTGCGGCCAGTCCAGCAGCGCAGCCAGCATCTGGCCGGTCTGGTTGCTATCGTCATCGATGGCTTGCTTGCCGAGGATCACGAGGTCCGGGCTTTCGTCGGCGACGACCTTGGCGAGCAGCTTGGCAACGCCCAGTGGCTCGACGGTTGCGTCGGTCTTGATCAGGATGCCGCGATCCGCGCCCATGGCGAGCGCCGTGCGCAGGGTTTCCTGAGCCTGTTGCGGGCCGACGGAGACAACCACGATCTCGGTGACCGTGCCGGCTTCCTTCATGCGCACGGCCTCTTCGACGGAAATCTCGTCGAACGGGTTCATGGACATCTTGACGTTGGCGAGGTCGACTCCGGTTTTGTCCGGCTTGACGCGGACCTTCACGTTATAATCGATCACGCGTTTGACGGGCACGAGGACCTTCATGCGGTGCTCCCTTTTGGTTTAGAGACGTTTGACATATGGCGGCGTGAGTAGACGTCCACCGCAAAAGACGCAAGGTTTACGTTGACGTAACGGTCAATTTGGCGCGGTTGGCACTTACCGCATCGGGAGTTGACTGATGTGAATATCGGTGTGGCTGAATAAAAATTCGTCCAATAAGGATCTTACCTGCGCAGCTCGCCGAACTGAATCGCCCGATGGCCCGATAACTATTCGCTTCAGAAGCCGTTCGGGCGAAAGATCAAATCCGTATTGAGGATAATTTGACAGCGGTAAGTCTACGTATCGGCGTCCATTTGGCGCCGGTTGGATTACTTTCACAAGGTCGGCACCTGAATCCGCCAAGTTGGGCAATATCCTTCTCAGCCCAGCAAAATGAAGAAATCTAATCTCCTCTTCCAATGCATATCCGTCATGCTTCACACACGGGGATTTTGCCATCACAAGAGTAGCAAGCTGCATAGTCGTCCATGGATTAACTCTGAAGTGTGAAAGCCGGGACAGTCTCTGCACCATATCGTTCGCTAGATCAGTCGCAGCCGAAACTGAGCGGGGTATGTAGGCGACGCGCGTAGAATTGATGGCGAAATTGATCTTGCTAGGAGTCAGGTTGCTTGGCAGAAAATCCGAACTATCGACTACAATACCAACACCTTGGCCATGGTCTCCATACTCTCTCCACATCTCAAGTTTGCCATCCGGCTGTGTGTAGAAGTATTCACACCAAGAAGAAGCGTAAGTCTCGCATCTAACTAGATCTCTGATTTTCTCAATCTGATCGCGTATTTCATTCCGGTCTAGCTTAACTTTGAATTGAAGCAGCCCCTCAATCAAGCCGTCTGCGAAGTGGTCGCACTCGGATGGATCGTTCATCTCCGAGAGATTTCCGAAACGCAGTGTTCTCGACGCCAATATAGCGGCTAAAGTCTCAATCGTTGTGTAGTGAATTAGACGGTCCGAGAAATCCGTCGTTCCAAGCGCACGTTCAGTAGACTTATAGAGTTCGAATGTGTCGACAATTGTCCGCGTAGCGCCACCGCTCATCGATCTCACCCGCAACCTCAATGAGAACACAACATGAACACAAAGACTCTAAGAGTCAAGTTCAGATTATAGCTTTTATGACCAACGCTATTTGTTATGATAATGCGCATTGACCCATGTCATGTAGCGCAAGCCCCAAAGTCGGAAAGGAGACCAAGCCATGAATAGCCCCCGTCTCCACATCCAGCTTTCAGGTTCACATGAACATTCACAACGTGCTGGCGCGCCGCGCCAGACGGGTTTGGCCCTTTTCCGGTAAACCAAAGGTCCCTTCAGATACCCAAACCGACAAAAGGCGCGCGCACGCGAGCCTATATACGAAATTGCCCCCATACCTTCTGAAAGATGTCGGCGCAGATGACGGCTAGCTGTCTGCGCCCTTGGCCATCAGGGCGGCGAGATCCTTGCCCGGTGCGGCGCCTTTCAGGAAGCCGAGCGTGCCGGGACCGAGGAGTTCCTCCCCTGCCCTGACCAGCGCGCCATAGGCGGCATAGGCAAGGCTCGCCCCCATGCTGACGCGCTTGACGCCAAGCGCTTCAAGCTCCGCCATCGGGACAAAGCCAGCGCGCGGGCCCATCAGCACATTGATAGGTCGGTCGACGGCACCCAGCACCGCCTTGATATCGTCAATTGTCTTGAGGCCGGGGGCGTAGAGCACATGCGCGCCCGCCTCCTGATAGGCCTGCAGGCGGGCGATCACGTCTGACAGGTCAGGCACGCCAGTGAAGAAATTCTCGGCGCGGGCCGTGACGAGAAAGGGAAATGGCAAGGCATTGGCGGCCTCCACTGCCGCGCGCACCCGGTCTGCCGCCTCGGCAATCTCGTATTGCGGCTTGGCGCTGTCGCCCGTGAAATCCTCGATCGAGCCGCCGACAAGGCCTGCCTCGGCGCCAAGGCGGATCGTCTCGGCGCAGGTTTCGGGGCTATGCCCGAAGCCGTTCTCGAGATCCGCCGTCAAAGGCAACGGCGTCGCCGGGGCGAGCGCACGGATATGGGCGAGCTTCAGGTCGCGGGTGAGATTGTAGTCCGCGACGCCTGTGCTGGCGGCAAAGCCTGCACTGGTCGAGGCGAGCGCCTTGAACCCCAGTCCCGCGAGCATGCGGGCCGAACCGACATCCCAGGGATTGGGAAGCACGAACAGGTCGTCATTATCGTGCAGCGCCTTGAAGGCGAACGCCTTGTCTTTTTGCGTGGTCATCCTCGTGTCCCTCCGTTTGCATACCAGTCTGGTCGCATGGGCGGACGGCAGCAAGCCACCCGTTTCCTGCGCATGGCTGGAATGCGGGAACGGCTTAAGCGGGCGGCTCGTTATTGGCCGCCAGCACTTCGCCCGCGAGATAGAGCGAGCCGCAGATCAGGATACGGTCGGCGCCTGTGGCCCCAGCGGCGGTGACGGCGGCGCCCAGATCGGCGCAGACGGTGACATCAAGGCCCGCCGTGCGCGCCGCATCGGCGAGATCGTGCGGCTCAGCCCCCCGATGGCCAGGCGCATTGGGCAGAGTGAAAACGTCCGGCTTCAGGTGGCGGAAGGGCAGGAAGAAACCGGTCGCGTCCTTCGAGGCCAGCATGGCCGTCACCAGCACCGTGCGCCCCGGCAGCGTTTTCAAATGGTGAGCAATTGCCCTGGCCGCATGCGGATTATGCCCGCCATCGAGCCAGACTTCAGCTTCGGGGGCCAGCGCCGTGACGGGACCTGCGCTGAGCCGCTGCATACGCGCTGGCCATGTGGCCGTGCGCGCACCTTCGAAGATGGCGTCCTGGCTGATCCGCGTGGAGGCGCCGAAGAGCTGCATGGCCATGGCGGCGAGGGCCGCGTTGCCGCGCTGGTGCTCGCCGATCAGCGAAATGTCTTCCGGCATGGCATCGATGAAATGCGCCTTCAGCCTGTAAAGCGGCGCGCCCTTCAGAGCGGCTTCCTGTGTGATCACCTCCTCGCACACCTTGCGCTGGATGGCCGACAGGACCGGGCGGCCGGGCCGGATGATGCCCGCCTTCTCGCCCGCGATCTTGCGGATATCCGAGCCTAGGAAGGCCTTGTGGTCAAAATCGACCGGCGTGATGACGCAGAGCGCAGGCTCGGCAATCACATTGGTCGCGTCATAGCGCCCGCCGAGGCCGACTTCGAGTATGAGGAGGTCTGCGGGTACTTCGCTGAAGGCCAGAAGGGCGGCCGCCGTCGTCGCTTCGAAATGCGTGATCTGCAGGCCCTGCACGGCCTCGAACGTACGGTCGAGCCAAGCGATCAGGCGCGCATCGTCAACGATCTCTCCGGCGAGCCGGATGCGCTCGTTGAAGCGCACGAGATGGGGCGATGTGAAAACGTGGACAGTGAGGCCGGCCGCCTCGGCCATGGCGCGCATGAAGGCCGAGGTCGAGCCCTTGCCGTTCGTGCCCGCAACATGGATGACCGGCGGCAGCCTGTCCTGCGGACGGCCGAGCGCCTCGAGCGCAGCCTCGACCCGCCCGAGCGACAGCTCGATGGTTTCAGGATAGAGCCCTTCGAAACGCGCAAGCGCTGCGGCAAGGGCCGCATTGTTTCCGATCAAGCAGACTTGCCTTTGGTCTCCGCGGCCTTGGGCACATGGGTCTTGGGCTGGCTGAGCGCTGTGATGCGCGCATCATCGCGGCGGCGCGAATTGGGCAGGAGATGCGACAGGATACGCGTCAGCGTCGCCTTCATCTCCCGGCGGTCGACAACAATATCGACCTGGCCTTTTTCGCGCAGGAATTCCGAGCGCTGGAAGCCCTTGGGCAGGCTCTCGCGGATCGTCTGTTCGATCACGCGCGGGCCGGAGAAGGCGATCATCGCGCCGGGCTCGGCCAGATGAATATCGCCGAGCATGGCATAAGAGGCCGAGACACCACCCGACGTGGGGTCGGTCAGGACCACAATATAAGGGAGTTTCGCTTCGGCCAGCTCGTTCACGGCCAGCGTCGTGCGCGGCATCTGCATCAGGCTGAGCGTGCCCTCCTGCATGCGCGCGCCGCCGGAAGCCGTGCAAACAACAAAAGCCGCCTTGCGGGCGAGCGCCATTTGCGCGGCGGTGACGAAGGCTTCGCCTGCCGCCATGCCGAGCGAGCCACCCATGAAGTCAAAATCCTGAACCAGAAGAACAGTCGGCACACCGCCGATCTTGCCATAGGCCGCAACCATGCAGTCATCCTGCAAAAGGGGCGCGCCGCCATTTTCGGTTTCGCGCTTCTCGCGCGCGGCAATCTTGGCTTTCGCCGCCTTGATGCGGGCCGGATAGGGCTTGTCGTCCTTGAATTTCAGCGGGTCAGACGGGACAGGCGGCAGGGCCAGAGGCTCCCAGCGCTCTTCATCGAACAGAAGGCGGCAGCGCGTGCGCGGACTGATGCGCATGTGCGCGCCGGCAGGCGTGACCCACCAGTTCTCTTCAAGATCCGTCTTGTAGACAAGTTCACCGGACGCAGGACATTTGACCCAGAGGTCATCCGGCGTCTCTTTCTTGGCGAGCATGGTCTTCAGGCCAGGGGGAGTGACCTTCGTGATCCAGTTCATGCCTTAACTCCTTAAAGACCGTAACAGCCTCTACGCTTTCACCACCGCAGCAATCGCTGCGCTCAGTTCCCCTGCCAATGCGCCCATTCCCCGCGGCGCTTTTGAATAATCACCCGATTCGTGGGCTGACTGAGCATGCTCCACGAAAGCGGAGCCTACGACAACCCCATCCGCGATTTTAGCCATTTCTGCAGCCTGTGCACCATTTTTCACACCAAAACCAACGCAGACGGGCAATCCTGATACGCGCCGCACCATCTCGACGTTCCCGGCGATCGATTCCGGATCAGCCGATCCGGCGCCGGTTACACCGTTAACCGCGACAAAATACACGAAGCCTGACGCGCCATCGGCCACTTTCGCCATGCGGGCCTCATGCGTCGTTGGGGTCGCGAGGCGGATGACCGAGAGGTCATGCTTGGCATATTCGGCGCGTAGCTCGGCATCCTCTTCCGGCGGCAGGTCGACGAGGATCGTCCCGTCAATGCCGGCCGCATGAGCCGCTTCGGCAAAGGCCGCGTAGCCCAGCGAATGTACGGGATTGGCATAGCCCATCAGGATGACAGGCGTTTCCTGATCGGTTTCGCGGAAGCGCGCGACGAGGGAAAGGACGTCGATCAGCTTTGTATGATTGGCAAGCGCACGCAGCCCGGCCCGCTGGATCGACGGGCCATCCGCCATCGGATCGGTAAAGGGGGCGCCGATTTCGATAATGTCGGCGCCATTGTCGCGCAGGGCCTGCATGGAGGCGAAGCTGCCTTCAAGGTCCGGGTCGCCGGCCATCAGGTAAGCCACCAAAGCTGCGCGTTTCTCCGCTTTAACCTTATCAAAGCGCGCCGTAATTCGGGAAGTGGGCATCAGGAATCCGTATTTTCGTTGACCCAGGCCTCATAAGGCGCGGAGACGTGGGCGCAAGGCAGCGCAACAATCGCTGGCACCTCATAGGGGTGGATCTCGTTCACCAGCGCTTCAATCTCTGTCCAGTGCGCTTCGGGCGCCTTCATCCACAGAACGAACTCGAAGGCGTGCTCGACCACGCCTTTCCAGCGATAGGTGGAAGTGACCGGCCCTTCGAGATTGGCGCAGGCCGACAGGCGCCGCTCGACCGCGGCGTCAGCGATTTCCTCGGCGACGCGGCGGGACGGGCAGGTAACGCGGATGAGGAGAATGGTCATGCTAGATTTCAAACCCCAAAGCCTTCGCCACGCTGAACACGTCCTTGTCGCCACGGCCGCAGAGATTCATGATCAGGAGGCCGTCCTTGTCCATTGAATCGAGGACGTCGCCAAGGCGCGCAATGGCGTGCGCGGGCTCCAGCGCCGGAATGATGCCTTCAAGCTGGGTGCAAAGCTGGAACGCAGCCAGCGCTTCATCATCAGTGCAGGAAAGATACTCAGCACGGCCCGTGTCGCGCAGGAAGGCATGTTCCGGCCCGATGCCCGGATAGTCCAGCCCGGCGCTGATTGAGTGGGCGTCGACGATCTGTCCGTCATCGGTTTGCAGCAAATACGTGCGGTTACCATGCAGGATGCCGGGCTTGCCACCATTCAGCGCCGCCGCATGCTCGCCGGTCTCGATGCCGTGGCCTGCGGCCTCGACGCCGATCAGGCGCACGCCCTCATCATTGATGAACGGGTGGAACAGGCCGATGGCATTGGAGCCGCCACCGATACAGGCCATCACAGCGTCGGGCAGACGGCCCTCGCGCTCAAGGATCTGCTGGCGGGCTTCGATGCCGATAATGCTCTGGAAGTCGCGCACCATTTCCGGATAGGGGTGCGGACCAGCCGCCGTGCCGATGCAGTAGAACGTGTCATCCACATTGGTCACCCAGTCGCGAAGGGCCTCGTTCATCGCGTCCTTCAGCGTGCCCGTGCCGGAAGACACCGGCACGATCTCGGCGCCCAGCAGGCGCATGCGGAACACGTTCGGCTTCTGGCGCTCTACGTCGGTCTCGCCCATGAACACAACGCATTTCAGGCCAAAGCGCGCGCAGATCGTCGCCGTCGCCACGCCATGCTGGCCGGCGCCCGTCTCGGCGATGATGCGCGTCTTGCCCATGCGCATGGCCAGCAGCACCTGCCCGAGACAGTTATTGATCTTGTGCGCGCCGGTATGGTTCAGCTCGTCGCGTTTGAAATAGATCTTCGCCCCGCCGAAATGTGTCGTCATGCGCTCGGCAAAATAGAGCGGAGACGGTCGGCCGACATAATGCGCCCACATGTCGTCCATCTGCGCCTTGAAAGCCGGGTCGAGCTTGGCCGCCCGGTATTCCTTCTCCAGGTCCAGGATCAACGGCATCAGCGTTTCAGCGACATAGCGTCCGCCGAACTCACCAAAGCGGCCGTTTGCGTCCGGCCATTTGTCCCAGGTATTGCGCAGGTCCATCTCTCAAGCCTCTATTCCAATCCCCGCGACGCGTCGGATCGCGCTCAGGGCTGCTTCGCGGCGCGGATAAAGGCCCGCACCAGCTCTCTGTCCTTTAACCCTCGTACCCGCTCGACGCCAGAGGAGACATCAACTGCGGGCGCTCCTGTCGCGGTAATAGCTGAGGCGACATTGTCCGGCGTCAAGCCGCCCGCCAGCATCCACGGCGCCGCGGGCTGCCATCCGTCGAGGATCGCCCAGTCAAATACCTGCCCATGCCCCCCGCTATAGGACGCGTCCTTCGGTGGCTTGGCATCGATCAGCAGCTTGTCCGCGCCCACGAACGTATTGGCAATGTCCAGGTCAGCGCGCGTGGCAACGCCCAGCGCCTTCCAGACTTCGCGGCCCGTACGTGCCTTGATCTCGGCCAGCCGCTCCGGCGTCTCTGCGCCATGCAGCTGCAGCACCGGGAAGCCAAGCGCCACAATCGCGTCGACCTCGGCGTCGGTCGGCTCGACCAGCAGCGCCACAGGCCGCGCCTTGCCGACCTGCAGCAAGAGGCTCGCGGCCGCTTCAGGCGTCACGCGGCGCGGACTGCCCGGTACGAAATTGAACCCGATCCAGTCGGCGCCTTCCCGCGCGGCAAAGCGCACGAGGTCCGGATCGGTCAGGCCGCAGATCTTAACATGGGTCATGACATGCCCGTTACGCCAGCGCCGGGCCTACGTCCACATCGCGGCGACTCTGATGGCCATGTGGCGCGTTAACTAATTAAGGCTCGGTAACAAAGTGTGCTGCAATTACCACAGCAGAATTGAGCGCACAGGCAGCCGGGAACGCAGGTCTCATGGGGGCCGTTAGCGCACCATGTCCCGAGCAGTTCGGGATGCCTCAACCAAAGGATTTCCTCCCATGAAAAAGCTTTTGATCATTTCATCGTCTGCGGCTGCCATTGCCCTTGGCCTGTCGGCCCCCGCTGTCGCCCAGGAAGACACCGGCCTCTATGTGCAGGGCGGCTATTCCTATGTGAACATCGAGCCTGACGGTGCGGATTCCGGTGTCGACACGAACGCCATCACGGGCCGCGTCGGCTACCAGTTCACACCCATGTTCTCGCTCGAAGCCGACCTGACATCGGGCATCGATGACGGCGAGTTCGACTACAATGTCGACGAGGACGAGTTCAATCTCGACGACAATGACGACACGGATCTCAATGACGTGATAGCCGCTTCGGGCGATCTTGGCCTGAACTATCTTGTTGGCCTCTATGGTCGCGCTAGTGTGCCACTCACCGAGCGCCTGGATGTCTCGGCCCGCGCCGGTTATGCTTATATCGACGTTGATGCCTCGGTTCTTACGCCGGGCGGGTCGACGCTTGCCGTGATCGAGGATTCGGCTGATGGCCCGGCCTTCGGTGCAGGCCTCAGCTATGACTTGACCGACAGCTGGCAGCTGCGCGGTGATTACACCTATTACGACTTTGAAGACACCGACACGGGCGCCGCAACCATTGCGGTTGGCTACAAGTTCTAAGCCCGTCTGATTGCCTGACTGACTGCGCCGGTCTCCCACAAGGAGGCCGGCGTTTTCATTGGCGAACGGAACCGCATCACAGTCCGGTTCATTGGAATAGGCAGAGTGGAGTCTTACCTTCAAATATTGCAACACACACGAAACGGGTATCGACATGGCCAATGGCTGGGCGCGCGATGGCGCCGTACAGGATCAGATCGACGACAGTATCAAGGATGCCGTGCGCAATGCGCGCGCCAGCATCCCCGCAGGCGCAAGTGCAAGCCATTGCGACGAATGCGAGGAACCCATTCCAGAGGCGCGTCGCAAGGCGGTTCCGGGTGTACGCACCTGCGTGAAATGCCAGTCGGAGCGCGACAAGGCCCGCGTCCATTCCGGCATCAACCGCCGCGGCAGCAAGGACAGCCAGCTGCGCTAGGCCTCTCAATTGTCCGGATGGAGCCGGGCTGGCGGTGAGACAGGGATTCGAACCCTGGAGACTATTGCTAGCCTACACACTTTCCAGGCGTGCGCCTTCGACCACTCGGCCACCTCACCATCGCCTTCGCGAAGCACAGGGCCATAGCGGAACGCATGGCCGCTCGCAAGACCGTGATTGCCGTTCGCGGCACGCAGCCCCATATTCCTGTCAGCAAAGGAGACCGCACCATGTTGTTCTCAACCAAACCCGCCACCATTCCGGATGCCGCGAGCGCCCTTCCCGGCCGCAGCGCCGCCATACCGACGGCTGCCGAACATTTCGTCTTTCACCGCGCACTTCAGGGCGAAACGCCCGCCGGATTTGAACTTGCGATTTTCGGCCTTGGCTGTTTCTGGGGCGCAGAACGCAAGTTCTGGCAACAGGATGGCGTCTGGATGACAGCCGCCGGCTACGCTGGTGGCCCGACCCCAAATCCCACCTATGAGGAAGTCTGCAGCGGTCGCACCGGCCATACCGAAGTCGTGCGCGTCGTGTTCGACCCGGCAAAGGTCACCTATGGCGAGCTGGTGAAGCTTTTCCTCGAAAGCCACGACCCGACCCAAGGCATGCGCCAGGGCGGCGATGTCGGCACGCAATACCGGTCGGCCATCTACACAACCAGTGATGCGCAGGAAGACACGGCCCACCAGATGACCGAAGCCTATCAGGGCGCGCTTGCCCGTTCGGGCCACAGCGCCAGCATCACGACCGAGATCAAGCCGATTGATAAATTCTATTATGCCGAGGACTATCACCAGCAATACCTCGCCAAGAATCCGGCAGGCTATTGCGGCATTGGCGGCACGGGCGTCTCCTGCCCGATCGGGCTCAGCGTCTAGGAGCCAAAATTCATCGAGAAGCGCTTGCGCGTCTCGATCATGGTCTGCGCCTTGAACATGGCGTCTGAGGCGGTCTGTGCCTTCTGGATGGACGGATCGCCTCTCAAGGCCTCAACTACCTGCGACAGGTGGGCAATCGCTTCCTGAACCGTCTTCTGGTCGAACTGTTTCTCGGCGCGCGCCAGCAGGGCCCGGCCAAGATCCATCCGTGCCTGCGAGACAAGCGCGGAGTCCGATGTCGTGTCGACGGCTTCAAGATGCCCGCGGCGCATGGCGATCACCCTGTCGAGCGCGGCCAGATCACCCATGGCCTCGGCCACATGCACACCGGACGCGCAGAAATCGGCCTCAAGCTCACTGCGAACAACGGGCGCAACGCCCCCGGCCCCCGCCATCATCTCGTCCAGTGCCTCAGCCAGCAGCTTCATCTTTTCGGGCCGGAAGGCCTGCGGATTTGCCAGAGCCGGCTGCAGCTTCTTGGCCAGCAGGTAAGCCGCCACACGCGGCATCTCGCCGTCCAGTGCGTCAAAGCGGCCGGGCAGCGGAAGGCTGAAGGCCCGCGCTTCGTCTGCCCGCAGGCCACCGCCGCGCGACAGTCCCTGAACGACCAGCCCATCCGCTCCCTTGCCGATACGGCTCGCCCAGACCAGCATGTCGGCATCCGCCGTCGCGAGGCGCTTGCGGGCCTCAGCCAGAATTTTCTGCTCGGAACCACCCGTGATCTGCCCCGTGCCGACAACGCGGAACGGTGCGCCGAAATTGAACTCTGCGAGATGCTCCTGGATGGCAGCGGTCAGCCATTTGCGCGTCCGCCCGGCACCCGGCCCGGTCGGACGCGCCAGAAGGATGCGATAGCCCGGCTCCTTGCTGCGACGGAAAGCCCGTGCACCGGCCGCATTGCGCATGCGTGTCACCAGCGCGCGAAGGCTCGAGAACAGGAGGAAGATCAGCACAAGGCACAGGAGCACGGCCATCGCGAACCCGAACGTCGCGAACTCGTGGGCACTGAGCGCATGCGTCTCGACCCAGTCTTCAGCTGCCCTGAACCAGCCTGTTTCCAGCATGGCAATTGACCTCGTTAACGCCAAGGCGATACGAGCCTTGCCCTTCTCTGGCAACAGGTAATGACTGTTAGACCGGGCGATCCCGCGCTAGCATCGCGATGCGGCATCAATGGGAGGGCACATGTCAGAATTTGTCACCCGTTTCGCACCGTCCCCCACGGGGCACCTGCATCTCGGCCACGCGGCCTCCGCCTTCCATGTCTGGGACGGCGCCCGCGCAGCTGGCGGACGCGTGTTGCTGCGCCTTGAGGATATCGACCAGACGCGCTGCCGCCCCGAATACGAAGCCTCCATTCTCGCCGATTTGAAATGGCTCGGCCTCGACTGGTCCGGTCCTGTCCGGCGCCAGTCGGACCATTTCGACGACTATGCCGGCGTCATCGACAGCCTCAATCAACGCGGCCTGATCTATCGCTGCTTCAAGACCCGGCGCGAGATCGCCGCCGCCCTGCCCGCCGGGGTGGACCCGGATGAAGCCGGCTATGTCGGCAAGCCCTTTTCGCCGTCAGAGGAGGCCGAATACCTGAGCCGGGGCCATGCCTTTGCCTGGCGGCTCTCGCTTGCCCGCGCAAAGGTCGCACTCGGGTCCCGCTATGGCGCGCTCGCATACACGGAAGAGACCGCGAATGGTCCACGAACGGTCCCGGCTGACCCACAAGCGTTCGGCGATGTCATCCTCGCCCGCAAGGACACGCCCGCCAGCTACCATGTCGCCTGCTGCCATGATGATGCGCTGCAGGGCATCACCCATGTCATCCGCGGCGAAGACATACGCGCCATGACCAGCGTGCATGTCCTGCTTCAGGCACTGATGGACTGGCCGACGCCGCTCTATCACTTCCATCCGCTGATGCTCGGACCGGACGGAAAAAAGCTCTCCAAGCGCGCCGGGGACAAGGGATTGTCGGCCTACCGCGAAGAAGGGATGACACCAGACGATATCCGGGCCATGACCAGCGCCGCATGACCTCCCTCGAAACACACTCAACACCCCTGACACGTCACTGGATCGGACCTCTCATGGTCCTGACCGGCGGCATCTGCATTGGCTTTGCGCCCATCGGGCTGCGGCTCGGCCTCGGCGAGCTTGGGCCACAGGGCATCGCCTTCTGGCGCTATGTCTTTGCCGCGCCGCTCTTGCTGGCCCTTGTTTTCCTGATCGAACGCCGCGCACCGCGCCCGCCCAACCGGTTCGTGCTGCTCGCAGGCACCTTCTTCACGCTTGATATTGCCCTCTGGCATTGGGGCCTGACCCTGACCACGGTGTCGAACGCGACATTCATCGTGAACCTCGGCAACGTATCTGTCGGCTTTGTCGCCTGGCTGTTCCTGAAGGAGCGTCCAACCAATATCTGGTTTGCGGCGATCCTGCTGGCAGTTGCAGGCGCTGCGGCGCTGTCACTGGGCGGCGAGGTAGGTGGCAAGGGCGACATACGCGGCGACCTTCTGGCCCTCGGGGCGGCGCTGCTCGTCTCGGGCTACATGCTCTGTTCGAAGCTTGCCCGGCGGCGCCTTGGCGGTATCGAGACCATATTCTGGCTGACCATTGTGGAAGTCTGCGTCGGCGGGCTTATTCTGCTGGTGTCGGGCGAGCCGCGCCTGCCCGCCACGCTCAATGGCTTCGGCGTACCGCTTTTCCTGGCCATTGTCGTTCAGGTGATGGGGCAGGGCCTGATCATTGCGGGACTGGGCCGCACACCCGCCGCCATTGCCGGTGTTATGGTGGTCGTGCAGCCCGTCGTCGCGGCGTCCATCTCATGGGTCCTGTTCGATGAACCGCTAACCGCGCTTCAAGCTGGCGGCGCCGCGGCAATTCTCGTGGCGGTCTGGCTTTCCCAACGCGGAAAACCTGTCCCGATCGACTAAATCGCGGCGACTGAATCGAAACTGCCACAAAACTCGTCTATCACTCCCCCATCGTATCAGATCGGGGAACCAAAGACATGCGAACATCCATCGCCGCCCTCATGACGGGCCTCGCGCTCGCCGCCACATCCTGCACCACACCGCCACCCGCCGAGGCGCCTGACACACTGGCCGCCACCGAAACCGTCACACCGCCCCCTGCCCCGCTACGCCCGGGCCTCGTGCCCGAACAGGCTGGCGATTCCTATTACGTCTCCGCTGCCGCCGCCGTGCAGAAGCGGATTGACGCGCAGGGCGTGAAGCCCGCGAAAAACGTGATCCTCTTCATCGGTGACGGCATGAGCATCCCTACCGTCACGGCCGCCCGCATCTATGCCGGCCAGAAGCGCGGCCTCGACGGCGAGTCCTATTCGCTGACGATGGAAACCCTGCCCCATATGGCCCTGTCGAAAACCTACAGTCATGACTACCAGGTCGCCGACAGTGCTTCGACGGCCACGGCCATGACCGCTGGCGTCAAGGTCAATTCCGGTACGCTCGGCGTGCTCAAGGAAGCGACCCGCAACAATTGCGCGCTGGCACAAGACAATGGCACCGATTCCATCTTCGACCTGGCTGAGCGCGAAGGCCTCGCCACAGGCATCGTCTCCACGGCCCGCATCACGCATGCAACGCCGGGCTCGACCTATTCGGAAACCCCGAACCGTGACTGGGAATCCGACGCAGACCTCAAGGGCGGCGATGCCGGCGACTGCAAGGACATCGCCCGCCAGCTGATCGAATGGCCGGAAGGCGACGGTTTCGAAGTCGCCATGGGCGGCGGGCGCTCTGCCTTCCTGACCGAGGCCGAAGCCGACCCGGAAAACGAGGGCAAGACCGGTAGCCGCAAGGATGGCCGCGACCTGACGGCCGAATGGGTCGCCAAGGGTCCTGACCATGTCTACATCACCGATCAGGCCGGCTTCGACGCCACGGACTTCACCTCGGACGTGAAAGTCCTCGGCCTGTTCGAACGCTCGCACATGCAGTTCGAAATGGACCGCGCCAAGGATACGGCCGGCGAGCCCTCGCTGGTTGATCTCACCAAGGCCGCCATCACGCGCCTGTCGCAGGATCCGAACGGCTTTATCTTGATGATTGAAGGCGGCCGCATCGACCATGCCCACCACGGCGTGAATGCCGCCCGTGCCCTCGACGAAACTGATGAATTCGACCAGGCCATCAAGGCGGCAATGGACATGACCAGCAATGACGACACGCTGATCATCGTCACCGCCGACCACAGCCACACAATGACGATTTCCGGCTATCCCCAGCGCGGTAACCCGATCCTCGGCAAGGTCAATACCGGCCTCGATGAAGACCACATGACGGCGCAGGACGGCAAGCCCTACACGACGCTCTCCTATGCCAGCGGCATGACCGCCTGCCGCATGGTTGAAGGTGAGCCGGACTGTACCCGTGAAGACCTCTCCGATGTCGACACAACAGACCCGGACTTCCAGCAGCCGTCGCTCGTCTTTATGGGCTCTGAAACCCATGGCGGTGATGACGTGGCCATCTTCGCGACCGGCCCGGGCTCGGAACTCGTCTCCGGCGTCATGGAGCAGAACGAGATCTTCCACGTCATGGGCCGCGCCAGCGGTCTCGTGAAGGCATCCAGCGAGGAATAAACGCGCCTTACGTAGCGGCCGGGCTGTTCAAGTCCCGGCCGCTGCGCAATGCTGGCAGCCGAGACCCGTGCGCCACCGAACGAGCGCCGGATCATAACCGGAGGAAACACGATGAAAGCTGCCGTCATGCGGGCGCCCAATGCGCCGCTCTCGATCGAAGAAGTTACCATTTCCAAGCCCGGCCCGCGCGAAGTACTCGTGCGCCTGAAAGCAGTCGGTGTCTGCCATTCGGACGTGCACTTCTGGGACGGCGCCTTTCCAACCGAAATGCCGGTCATCCTTGGTCATGAAAGCGCCGGTATTGTCGAACAGGTCGGCTCCATGGTCAGCGCAGTAAAGCCCGGTGACCATGTCGTCTCCATTCTCTCGCCTTTCTGCGGCACCTGTGAATTCTGCCTCACGGGCCATATGTCGGTCTGCCACACGGTAAACGGCGAACAGTTCAAGCGCGGCCCCACCGAAGCGCCCCGCCTGTCGATCGGCAAGGAAAAGGTGTCCCAGTTCCTCAACCTCTCCTCCTTTGCCGAACAGATCCTCGTCCACGAGAACACGCTCTGCGTCATCGACAAGGACATGCCGATGGACCGCGCCTGCCTCATTGGCTGCGGCGTCATTACGGGTGTCGGGTCGGTCTTCCATGCCGCAAAAGTCGAGCCTGGCTCGACCGTGGCGGTGCTCGGATGCGGCGGTGTCGGCCTCTCCACCATCAATGGCGCGGCGATTGCCGGCGCCTCGCGGATCATCGCTGTCGATCTTTCAGACGAAAAACTGGCCATGGCGAAGAAATTCGGTGCGACCGACTTCGTTAACCCCAAAAACGGCGATCCGGTCGAGCAGGTGAAGCAGCTGACCAATGGCGGCGTTCACTATGCCTTCGAATGTGTCGGCCTGAAGCTGACGGCAGAGCAGGGCTACATGATGATGCGGCCACGCGGCGTGATGACGGTGATCGGCATGATCCCGCCGGGCGTGAACATCGAAATTCCGGGAATCGAACTGCTTGTTACAGAAAAGCGTCTTCAGGGCGCGGTCATGGGCTCGAACCGCTTCCGCATTGATTTCCCAAGACTTGTGACACTTTATCAACAGGGGAAACTCCACCTCGACGACCTTGTGTCTGATCGTATCGGTCTTGACGGGTTGACCGGCGCGCTTCAGAATCTTAAAGATAACAAGGGTTCCGTCGCTCGACAGGTTGTCATGTTCGACTAGGGAATCTGTCGGAAAGCATGCGCCGTTAACGGCAATGTTAACCATCTCGGGTAGCTTGTGAGAACCTAAGCTGCACGAAAATGGGAACGAAAGGAGGGCCTGTTCATTTGACCAATATGACCAAGCCGCCTCAAATCCTGATTGTCGAAGACGAGATCCTGATTGCGATGGACCTTGAAGACATGGTCGCCGAAATGGGCGGCACTGCTGTTGCATCTGCGCACAACATTCAGACTGCAATAAAACTTGCAGAATCCATTGAAGCTGACGCTGCCATTCTCGACGTTGATGTCGCGGGACAGCTTGTCTTCCCGGTCGCCGATATTCTCGCCGCGCGTGGCATACCATTCCTGTTCAATACGGGTCATTCTGCCGAGGATATTCTCAAGGCGCGCTACCAGACCGCCCCGATCTGCCGCAAGCCGACGCTGCCGCGTCAGCTCAAAAGCGCCCTTCAGAAGCTACTCGCTTCGCACGACGACACGCAGGGCGATGGCCCCCTGCCCGCCTAGTCCCGGAGCAGTTCGTTGACGCCGGTCTTGGACCGCGTCTGGGCATCCACCGTTTTGACGATCACGGCGCAGGCCAGCGATGGCCCGCCATTCTTGTCGGGCAGCGTGCCCGGCACCACGACCGAGTATGGCGGCACCTTGCCATAGCTGATCTCTCCGGTGTGACGGTTCACGATCTTAGTCGACTGCGTGATGAACACGCCCATTGCAATCACCGATCCCTCACCCACAATAACGCCTTCAACCACTTCGGAGCGCGCGCCGATGAAGCAATTGTCCTCAATGATGGTCGGGTTGGCCTGCAGCGGCTCCAGTACGCCGCCAATGCCGGTGCCGGCAGAGATGTGGCAGTTGGCGCCAACCTGCGCGCACGAGCCGACAGAGGCCCAAGTGTCGATCATCGTGCCTTCGCCGACATGAGCGCCGATATTTACGTAAGACGGCATCAGGACAGCATTCTTCTCGATGAAGGCACCCCGGCGCACGGCGCACGGCGGCACTGCGCGGAAACCGGCTTCGATAAAGTCCGCCTCGCCCCAGCCTTCAAATTTCGACGGCACCTTGTCCCACCATGTTCCGGGGCCGGGGCCGCCGGGAACGATGCCATTCGCGTTCAGGCGGAACGACAGGAGCACAGCCTTTTTCAGCCACTGGTGTACGGTCCAGCTGCCATCAGCTTCCTTGCTCGCAACGCGCGCCTCGCCCTTGTCGAGGAGCTCGATCGCGGCCTCGACAACTTCGCGAACTTCCCCGGTTGTTCCGGTGGAAAGCTCATCGCGGCGCTCCCAGGCGCGGTCGATTACGTCGGCAAGGGCATGGGTCATCTTGGGAAGTCTCCGGTCGGCAGGCTTAGAGTGTTTCAATCGCCGCTTCGAGAAAGGCGGCAAGGTCGCCCGTCACATAGTCGATGTGATCAGGCCCGTCATCCCCAAGAACGTCCGAGAGGCTGGCAGGACGCGCCTCGATCGGTTCATGGCTCCAGTCCTTCTCCGAATGGACAAGAACCGTGGTGAAACCGACATCCTTGGCAGGCGCCAGGTTGCGCGCGAGATCCTCGAAGAAAATCGCTCCTTTCGGGTCGACCGTGTAGAGTTTCTGGAACGCGGCATAGGAGGCCGCCTTGGGCTTGGGTACGTAATCGGAATCCTCGATCCCGAAACTCCCATCGAAAAGGTGATCGAGCCCCATTTTCCGAGTCACCTGCTCGGCATGGCCCCGCGAGCCGTTCGTATAAACAAACTTGCGGCCGGGCAGGCGCTCGAGCGCGCTGCGCAGATTCGGCAGGTCCGGCAGAGGGCTCAAGTCTATTTTATGAACGTGGTCGAGGAAGTCCGATGGATCTATTTGATGAACCTTCATCAGGCCCGCCAGCGTCGTGCCATACTCCGCATAGTATCCCTTTTGGACCCTGCGGGCCTCTTCGGACGGCAACTTCAGCAAGCGCGAGACAAAATCCGTCATCCGCGTATCGATCTCGGCAAAGAGGTCGCATTCGGCCGGGTAGAGCGTGTTATCGAGATCGAACACCCAGTCGCGGACATGTCCGAAACTGCCAAACGGCGTGATATGCACGCCCGCGCGATTATCGCTCATTCTGGCTCGCCTTTGCAAAGTCGCGCTCGAAGAATTCAAATACCAACTTGCGGTCCACCGGAGGTGGCGCCGCCTGAAACAGCGCCGTGCGATAGGCCGAGGCCTCGCACTCATCCCGCCCGATGATCGCAAACTTGGACCGGCCGACACAGAACGCATCGGACGCCTTGGCGAGCGTGCGAATCGTGTCGCCATCCTCCATTTCGCCATAGACGTAGTGTTCTTGCCCGCTGAGCGGCCTGTCGAGCACGCGCGAGCAGCCGCCCGCTTCCAGCATCCACCAGCCCCGGCTCTCCCAGCCTTCAGACCCGCGCCGCGCAATCGCGCTCCAGATGCGGTTCTTGGTGCGGTTACAAACGGTAAAGCCCACGCCGCGGCCGCGCTCCTTTGCGACCTGCTCGAGGAAATCGATCAGGTCCGCTTCGGACGTCGTCGCCGGCAGGCCATTCTTCTTCAGGAATTCTGCAATCGCCGCGCGTGTCTTGTGACCGATATTGCCGTCGACAACGCCGGAGACGACCCCTGCCTCTTCCAGCAGGCGCTGTATGCCCGCTGCGCGGGCTTTCTCGGCATCATAATTGTCGATCTCGGTGAAAGGGGTCATCCAGCGCGTGCGCCGTGTGATCTCGACCGCCCGAAAGCCGCGCGCTTCCAGCCCCATGGCGGCACATTCCGGCGGGCTTTCCAGCGAGAAACTGCCCGTCGGGTCAACACAAAGCTCTGTATTGCCGCCCCATTCGCGAACCCCGCCGCGATGGGCAGAAGAAGTGCGCGCATAGACGAAATGGAATTTCGGCTCCAGCGGGCCCAGCAAAGCCAGCTTGCAGCTGCCGGGCTGCAACTTGATCCAGCCTTCGACCGTGATGCCCTTGGCTTCCGGCCGGCCAATGGCGGCCTCGATGATATAGCTGGTGCGATTGCACAGCGACCAGCCGTCAGTGTTGTCCTGCGCCGCAGCGACCTGGCCGAAGCCCACAAAAGCGGCCAGCAGGCCAAGGATTTTAAGAAACGAGCGTACCTGCGCCATGTTCTGTGAATAACTCCAGGAGGAGGGCATGCGGCGCACGCCCATCAAGTATCACAGCCGCCCCGACACCATGATTTACGGAATGCGCGGCAGTTTCAAGCTTGGGAATCATACCGCCTGCAGCTGTGCCGTCCGCGATCAGCCCCGGAATGTCCGCCACGGGGATTTCCCGCATCAGATTCTTGTCCTTGTCGAGCACACCAGCCACATCCGTCAGCAGCAGGAGGCGGCTCGCACCCAGCGCTGCGGCCAGCGCCCCGGCCGCCGTATCAGCATTGATATTGTAGCGCGCGCCATCGGCGCCGACACCCACAGGTGCCACGACCGGGATGAGGTTCGCATCGGCCCGCAGCATGGCGTCCAACACGGTCGTGTCCACCGCGCTCGGCTCGCCGACAAAGCCGAGGTCCAGCACCTGCTCGATATGGCTGTCAGGGTCTTTCGACGTCTTGGTTGCCTTTTCCGCCCGGATCAGGTTGCCATCAGAGCCCGACAGGCCAACGGCCTTGCCGCCCGCCTGGTTGATCGCCCGCACGATGGATTTGTTGATCGGGCCTGAGAGGACCATCTCGACAACTTCCATCGTCTCTTCGTCGGTCACCCGCAGGCCGCCCTTGAATTCGGACCGGATGCCCAGCTTTTCCAGCAGGTTACCGATCTGCGGCCCGCCGCCGTGCACAACCACCGGATGGATGCCGAGTGCCTTCAGCAGCACGACATCACGCGCAAACCCGGCCGACAGCGACGGGTCCACCATGGCATGGCCGCCATATTTCACCACGATGGTCTGTCCGGCATAGCGCTGGATATAGGGCAGGGCCTCGGACAGGGTCTTTGCCGTGAACTGGGCCTGGGAAGCGGTATCTGTCATTGCGCGGCGCGCCATCCTTCATCGTGTAACACTTGCGCCAGCCTCATAAGGCGCTTTTCGGCCCGGCGAAACCCTCGCATTCGGCACGCGACATCAGCGCGCCAAGCCGCTAGGCTCCTGAAAAAGACAAAGCAGGCGGGGAAAATCATGATGAAACGCATTCTGGCGGGCGTTGCAGCGCTCATTGTTGTTGTCCTGATTGGCGCAGGCATCTTCCTGTGGGATCCGCTGCCGGGCAACCCGCCCGCAGCCGAGCTGTCCGCTGCTGCCGCCAATTATGACGCCGAGGTGATCCGCGACGAATTCGGCGTGCCGCATGTGCACGGCGCCCGCGACGCGGATGCTGCCTTTGGCCTCGCCTATGCCCATGCCGAGGATGATTTCGAGACGATCCAGGAAACCGTTGCCGCCGGGCGCGGGGTGCTGGCCCATTATCGCGGAAAGGATGCCGCCCCGGTCGACTATCTCGTCGCGCTTCTTGGCGTTTGGGACACAATGGCCCTGCGCTACAAGACAGACGTTCCAGACGATGTGAAAGCCATGGCCGAGGCCTATGCCGCAGGCCTCAACCTCTATGCTGCCGAACACCCCAAGGCGACGTGGCGCGGCCTTGCCCCCTTCACCGCTGAGGATGTCGTCGCGGGCTTCATCTTCAAGACGCCCTTCTTCTACGGTCTCGACGACACGTTCATGAACCTCTTTGGCAATGACTATACGCAGGCCATCGCGCTCGATCCTGCCGAGGGCCGCAAGGCCTTCCTGATCGGCCCCAAGACCATGGCCGAGCGCGGCTCCAATGGCATCGCCGTCTCAGGCCGCCGTGCGGGCGATGATGTCACCCGCCTCTTCATCAATTCCCACCAGCCGCTGACCGGCCCGGTCGCGTGGTACGAAGCCCAGCTCACCTCCGATGAAGGCCTCGACATAACCGGCGGCCTCTTCCCCGGCACGCCGGTCATCCTGCACGGCTTCACCCCCAATCTCGGCTGGGCCAATACAGTCAGCGCGCAGGACCTGGTCGATACTTATGTCCTTACCGTCAACCCGGACAATCCGCAGCAGTACAAGCTCGATGGCGAATGGGTGGACTTTGCCGAAGCGACCGTGACGCTGCATGTCAAACTGCTCGGCCCCTTTGCCCTCAAGGTGAAGCGGCCCGTGAAACGCTCGGCGCAGGGCCCCGTCATCGAGGCCAAGCACGGCACCTATGCCGTGCGCTATGCCGGCATGGGCGAGATCCGCCAGCTCGAACAATATTATCGCCTCAACAAGGCCGAAGACATGGACGGCTTCATGTCCGCCATGTCGCTCAATGCCCTGCCCAGCATCAATTACATCTATGCCGACAAGGACGCGAACGTCGCCTTCATCCACAATGGCCAATACCCGGCCCGCAATGATGCCTGGGACTGGTCTGGTGACATGCCGGGTGACCGGTCGGACCTGATCTGGCAGGGCTATCGCCCATGGGATGACGTGCCGAAACTGGTCAATCCCGTCTCCGGCCTCGTCTACAATTCCAACAATACCCCCTTTAGCGCGACCGACGGCCCGGATAATTTGAAGCCGGAGGATTTCCCGCAGTCCATGGGCCTGCAGACCAACCAGACCAATCGCTCGCTGCGCATGATGGAACTGACCGACGGCAAGACCCCGATCAATGAGCCGGACCTGCTCGCCATCAAGTTCGACACGGTCTATTCGGCCAAGTCCGAAGCCGCCGACCTGATCGCAAAAGTCGTCGCCATCGACTGGAGCCAGGAGCCGGAAATGGATGCCGCCGCCAAGCGCCTTGCCGCCTGGGATATGAACATGAATGCCGACAGCCGCTATGCAGCGCTGGGCGGCCTCACCGTGTTGCGCGAGATTACCGCCAAATATACCCACCAGCCCGCACCCAAGCCTGAGACCGCTTTCCGCGAGGCTGTCGAATGGCTGATGGTCCACCATGGCCGCGTCGATCCGGAATGGGGGGAAGTGAACCGGCTCGCGCATGGCGATGTCAGCCTGCCAATAAGCGGGGGGCCGGATACGCTGCGCGCTGTCTATCCCGATGCCATGCGCGATGACGGCACGCTGCACATGACCGCCGGTGACACATGGATCGCGCTTGTCGAATGGGACCGCCAAGGCCGCCAGACCGCCCGCGTCATCAGCCCCTATGGCAGCGCCATCAAGCACACGTCATCTCCCCACTATGCTGACCAGGCCCCCCTCTTCGCCGCCGAAGAATGGCGAAAGGCCCACCTCACGCACGAGGACGTGGTGGCAAACGCCACACGGACATACCATCCGGGGAAAGACTAGGCCTGAAAGGTCACGTTGGCTCAGAACGGTTTCGGCGACACCTGTCAGAACAGTATTTCACCTCTGACCAGCAGCGCTCCCATTTCTTCCGCCAAGAGAAGGGACGATTGCAAACCAAGCATGTTTTCTGAGGCAGGTCTTGTTTACGCATTTGGATTTGCCAGGTGCTGCTTCCCAATTAACGTATGCGACGCCTGCCATAGGCCATGGGCCGCTAGGGCTAAAGCATCGCGATTTCGGCGCGCAGTTCGGGAATGCCCCAGCCCTTTTCCGACGAAGTCATCATCACGAACGGGTGCGCCGCGCCATGCTTCTTCAGCTTGGTTTCGATATCCGTCACCAGTTTGTCGACTTCGCCCTTGTTGAGCTTGTCCACCTTGGTCAGCAGGATCTGGTAGGTCACCGCTGACCCGTCCAGCATCGCCATCACCTCTTCGTCCGTATCCATCAGGCCGCGGCGCGCATCGACCAGCAGGAACACACGGCGGAGGCTCGGCCGCCCACGCAGGTAAGAGCGCGTCAGCTTCATCCAGGCCTCGGCCTGCGTCCGGCTGACCTTGGCATAGCCAAAGCCCGGCAGGTCAACGAGATAAAGTTGGTCTTCGCCGACAGTGAAATAGTTCAGCTCGCGCGTCCGTCCGGGTTCGGCCGAGGAGCGCGCCAGCTTGTTACGGCCCGTCAGCGCATTGATCAGGCTCGACTTGCCGACATTGGAGCGGCCCGCAAAGCAGACTTCCGTACGGTCGGCTGGCGGCAGGCCTTTCAGGTCCACCACGCCCATGACGAATTCGACGGGGCCAGCGAACAGGAGCCGCCCGGTTTCGATCTGGTCTTCACTCGGGACGGGGCGGGAATCCATGGCTCAACCCGCCGGTTTCTTCTCGCGGCCCAGCCAGCGCGAGATTGTCTTGCCAAGCTCGGTATCGACCCCGTTGCGGCGCATGATGAAATACTGCTGCGCAAAGGAGAGCGTGTTGCTCCACACCCAGTAGAGCACGAGGCCGGCGGCAAAGCTGCCGAACACGAACATGAAGACAATTGGCATGGCGCGGATCACCATTTTCTGCGTCGGGTCTGTTGGCGCCGGGTTGAGGCTCTGAAGGCTCGCCATCGTCGCACCATAGAGCAGCGGCAGGATACCGATGCCGATAATCACGCCGATCACCGGGATCGCCTTGATGTCGGAGGCCGCCCAGGGCAGCAGGCCAAACAGGTTGCCGATGGCCGTCGGGTCGGGCGCGGAAAGGTCCTTCAGGAACAGGAAAGGCGTATGGCGCATTTCCAGCGTCACATAGAGCGTCTTGTAGAGCGCGTAGAAGATCGGGATCGTCACAACGAGCGGTAGGCAGCCCCCGATCGGATTGGCGCCTTCCTGCTTGTAGAGCTTCATGATCTCCTGCTGCTTGCGCTGCGGGTCAGCCGCGAAACGCTCATTCAGCTCCTTCATCGGCTCCTGCAGCTTCTTCATCTTGGCCATGGACTTGTAGCTCGTGTTGAAAAGCGGCACGAGCGGCAGCTTGACGAGCACCGTGAAGGCCAGGATTGCCCAGCCGAACGAGCCAAGCACGCCAGCCAGGTATTCCAGCACATAGAAGAACGGCTTGGTCAGGAAGAAGGCCCAGCCCCAGTCGATGGCGTCGACCATCTGCGGGATGCCTTCCTTGTTCTGATAGTCCTGCAGCACCTGGAAGCGCTTGGCGCCGGCAAAGATGCGGTTCTGTACAGTCTGACTTGCGCCCGGCGCCAGCATGATCGCGTCGCTTTCGGTACGTACTTCCAGCGGGCCGCCCGTGGCGATCGCCTTCTTGTTCAGGCTCGCATCGAACGCGCGGTCCTGCTGCGGCACGAGCGCGCCCATCCAGTATTTATCGGTCAGGCCCCACCAGCCGCCCTCGCTGGACGGGAAGGTCCCTTCGGCGGTCTCGCCATCAATCTTCTTCAATTCCAGCAGCGGCTTGTATTTCTTCATCCGCAAATGGCCATCAACCACGCCCATAAGGCCCTGGTGGGCAAGATTGCTGGCCGTGGCCGAGCCGGGATCGGTGACTTCAAGGAAGTCCTTATAGGCGCCGTGACGCTCGACTGAGCCGATGGCGCGCACAACACGCTCGCTGCTGCCTGTATTTGTCAGGGTGTCCTCGAAAGAGAACATATAGTCCTTATCGACCGAAATCGTCCGCTCGATGGTCAGGCCGTCTGTTTCAAGCCGCAGCGTGATCGGTGTCGACGGGGTCAGCTCACGACCGCCAACCTGGACCCAGGGCGAGTTACGACCCGCGACCAGCGCCTTGCCATCTGCCCAGTAATAGGTGGCGAAATACCCATACTCAGCCGATTCCGGCCGGAACAGGCGCACTTCCTGCGTCTTCTCGACCGTCAAATAGTGCTTGCGCAGGCTGAGATCGTCGATGCGCGAACCGGCAAGGCGGATCGATCCGTCGACCGAATCGGCCTCGAACTTCACGCGGCCAGGGCCGGAAATGGCTTCCTCGACCGTCTTGGTCGCGGCAATAGCGGGCACATTGCTCAGCTCGCTAGCTGTCACGCCGGGCGTTTCCTCGGCCTTGATCGCAGCCTGCTGGGCTTCAAAGCGCTTCTGGGCCGGCTCCATGAAGACCTTCTGGTAACCGAAAACGAAGGCCACCATCAGTGCCATCGCGATCAGGAAATTGCGCTGATCTTGCTTTTCCATGGAATTTTGCCCCGGAGGTTTATGGGCGCCAACTCGCAAATCGAGGCGGCACGGTCAATCAGCGGCGAGGCTTATCAGCGCGCTTTCCATATCGTCAAGCAAACGCGTCCAGCCAATGTCAGCGGTCGCATCGCGCGCAATGAAGACATAGTCGGTTCCGGGCTTGCCAAACCGGGGCAGCAGAAGCCGCGCGGCCTCCCGCAAACGGCGCTTGGCGCGGTTACGGATGACCGAATTGCCGACCTTCTTGGTCGCCGTAAACCCTTCGCCAATATGCGTGCCGGGGGCGTCACATGTGCGCTGTCTCGCTTGTACCACAACAGATTTGCGCCGTTCCGCCCGGCCACTGCGTACAAACAGGAATTGAGGCCGCTTCGCCAGGCGAACGACCTCAATCGAAATGTCTTGATTGTCCTGCGGCATGGGCAGCTCCCGGCCTTTCAGGCAGCGGGAAGGTCGTGTCTCGCCTAGGCGGACAGTTCCTTGCGGCCTTTTGCCCGACGGCGTGCCAGAACCTTGCGGCCGTTCTTGGTGGCCATGCGAAGGCGGAAACCATGGGTACGCTTGCGGCGCAGGTTGCTCGGCTGGAATGTACGTTTCATGGGTCTGCTCTAAGGCTGATGTGTCTCGGAAAGAGGGGCCAATACAGGCCACAGGCAGGAAGGTCAAGGCAGGCGGGCAGTATCCGGGTCATATTTCGTGTGCAAGGCATCCCCCATCCGAGCGGGGAAGCTAGAGCAACAATTCGTTATCGGCTTCTTCCTCGTGAGTCTCGTCATGCATGGCAAGCGCAATCCCGAAGGACAGGATGCCGACCCGCCCGGCCGTCATGAGCACGATGATGATCAATTTGCCCAGAATGGACAGCCCGCCGGTCACCCCCATGCTGAGCCCGACAGTGCCGAGCGCCGATATGCTCTCGAAGATCATGGCCTCAAGGGACGCGCCCGGCTCGGTTAGCGCCAGCAGGAAGACAGCCACTGTCAGCAGGATCATGAAATAGAAGAACGTCGCACCGGAAGCCTGCAGTCGCGATGGGGCGATGCGACGCTTGAAGAGCCTGACATGGTTTCGCTGCTTGAGGGTCGAACGCACCAGACCGAGCATGGCCGCAAAGGAGGTCGTCTTGATGCCGCCGCCAGTTCCCGAAGGCGACGCACCAATGGCCATGAGGAAGAACATCACCAGCAAGGTCGCATGCCCGAGCGTCCCGATGGGAACCGTGTTGAAACCGACGGTCGTTGACGCGGACATGGTCTGGAAGAAGGCTGCCTGCAGGCGGTCGAATGGCCCCAGCGCGGCTATGCTGGGTTCGACTACGAACAGAATGGTCGTACCAATAGCAAGGAAAGCCAGGGTCAGACGGATGATCAGCTTGCTCGTAAACCCGAGATATACCGAACGCCCCGTCAGATTGCGCCAGATATCCCAGATGATCAGAAAGCCCATCGCGCCAAGCAAGCTGAGCACTGAAATCACGAAATTGAGGGCGGGATCGGCCGCCAGGCCTTCAAAACTATTGCTGTTGAGGCTGAACCCGGCCGTACAGAAGGCCGAAACCGAATGGAAGATGGCGCTCCACGCCGGATTGCTGATGCCTTCCGAAGCAAGGATGGGATAGAGCGCCAATGCGCCCACAAGCTCACAGATCAAGGTGAACAGGATGACCATGCGGATGAACTGGGCCGGACTTGATCCATTGGGCAGGGAAAACGCGGCCATTGTTACCCGCTCCCGCAAGGGGGTCAGGCGCTCCTGCGTCGCCAGCATCGCAAACGATCCGATCGTCATATACCCGACACCGCCAGCCTGGATCAGCAGGAGAATGATAATCTGGCCCCAGATATTGTAGCTGCTGCCAGGATCGACCGTGACGAGGCCGGTGGTCGATACTGCTGAAACAGATGTGAACAGGTTATCGATCTCACGGATCGGCACATTCTGGACAAAGGGCAGGGAGAGCAGGGCCCATCCGATCAGCATGTAGAATACGTATCCGAAGACCAGGAGCTTGGCGGGGTTGATGCGAAGCAGCATCGCGCGGGCCCCTTTGTGTGTCTCCAGGATAGACCGTCGAAATGCGTCAAGGACGCGAGTCTCTGGCATGAGAGCACCTTTGAAGTTGCGCACCAGAACGTGGAGATGCGCCACAAAGTTCCATCTGTTTGCCCTCATATCAACATACCAGCCATGCAGGTAGCTTGCCGTCGGCTCTTTACAGGACCAGCCGGTCTGGCTCACACTCGCCTCGGGCGGGCAGCAAGAATCAAGGGATATCCATGCGTTTCCTGCGCCCTGCCATCCTGTGCCTCAGTGCTGCGCTCGCCGTACCGGCCGCTCTGGCCCAGGCCATCGACTATGACCGTCTTGACCAACGCCTGACGCGCCTTGCCGCCGACGAGGAGATTGTCGGACTTTCGGTCGCCGTCATCGAAAATGGCGAGATCCGATTCGCCAAGGGCTATGGCTTTACCGAGATTGGCGGCGCGCCCGTGACTGACACGACCGTGTTCCGCTGGGCCTCGCTCTCCAAGGGCGTGGCTGCCAGCCAGGTCGCGATCCTCGCCGAACAGGCCCGGCTGAACCTCACCGACACGGTGTCCAAGTTCAAGACATCGCTGCGCCTTCCGGATGGCGGCGAAACGCGGGCAACGCTGGAAGATGTCCTTTCCCACCGGCTCGGCATCGTCTCCAATGCCTATGACACAACGCTGGAGGATGGCCGCGATCCGGTCGAAATCCGTGAAAGCCTGCGCGGCCTGAAGAATATATGCGCCATCGGCGAATGCCACAGCTACCAGAATGTCGCCTTCGACACCGTTTCGGAAATCGTCGAACAGGTCACCCATTCCTCCTATGCCGACACAGTGGAGGCCTCGATCTTCCGTCCGCTCGGCATGGCGACCGCCAGCATCGGGCGGGCCGGCCTGCAGGGCTCTGATTCCTGGGCGAGGCCTTATGCGAAACGGTCAAAGGATGCCGGCCCGCCGCGCGAGAAGATCGTGAACGACGATTATTACCGCGTGCCAGCGGCTGGCGGTGTGAATGGCTCGGTCCGCGACCTCGCCCTCTATGCCCGCGCCCAGATGGGTCTCGCGCCGGATGTCCTCAGCGACACGGCCCTTACCATGCTGCAAACGCCGCGCATCTATACAAGCCGCGAACAATCGGGCCTCACAAGGCGCTACAAGGGCCATATGAAGGATGCCCGCTACGCCCTTGGCTGGCGCGTCTACAAATATGGCGAGACCGGCAACCGCGTTGTCGGCCATCGCGGCGCCGTGGAGGGCTATCGCTCAATGATCCTGTTTGATCCCGAGCGCGACACGGGCGTCGTGGCGCTCTGGAATTCCAGCTCGCGCAAGCCTGTCGGCATAGAGTTCGAGGTCATGGATATGGCCTATAACCTGCCCGCGCAGGACTGGATGGAAATCGACAGCGAGTCCGCTGGCGGCAGCAAATAGCTCTTCTCGCACGATCACGGGGCTTTGATCACGTACCAATCAAGCGTTACGGGCATGTCATCCGGTGATAGGATATAGGTTCGGGCTGAAATGCCGAGGAACCGAAATCCAATGCAACCCGTCCGCGCCCTGCTTGCCACCCTGTTGATTGCGATGCCGCTTGCGCTGCCCGCCACGGCAAGGGAAGCTGAGGCCGGAATCACAACGAGAAACACATTGATGGCGAAGGCCCAGCACGCCCCATGGACAGCGCTCCTGTCGAAATACGTGCACGCCTCGACTGATGGCGTGAACCGGTTCGACTATGGCGCGCTGAAAGCAAGCGCTGCAGATCGCGCTGCGCTTGATGCCTATATTGCCGGTTTCGAAGAGAGGGATATCTCAGGCGACAACAAGGCCGCCTTCGCCGCCTGGGCCAATCTCTATAATGCCGTCACCGTGCGCTACATCGTCTCCAAATATCCTACGGGCTCGATCAAGGACGGTTTCCTTTTCGGCGGCCCGTGGAAGAAGGTGAAGGTCATGGTCGGCGACCGTGAGGTCTCGCTCGACGATATCGAGCACAAGATCCTGCGCCCGACGTTCCATGACCCGCGCGTTCATTATGCCATCAATTGCGCCGCCATCAGCTGCCCGAACCTCAGGGACAAGGCCTGGGAGCCCGCAACACTCGATGGGGACCTCGACGCAGCCGCCCGTGCCTATATCAACGATCCGCGCGGCGTCACGGTGACTGACAATAGCCTCATCCTCTCGTCCATCTATGACTGGTTCGAGGCCGATTTTGGCGGTTCCCGACAGGGCGTCATCGACCATTTGCTCAAATATGCCGATAAAGGCCTCGCCGCGCAGATCAGCGCCAATCCGAAGATCCGCTCCTACACCTATGACTGGTCCCTCAATGACACAGAATGAGCCCCAGGCCGCCAAGCCCACACCGCTCGCTATCCGCCTCTGGCCGCTTTACGTCATCGCGGCAGGCATCATCGCGGCCTGGGCGTTTGGCCTGTTCGACTATCTCTCTCTCGAGACGCTCCGCACACAACAGGATGCGCTACGCAGCTTTGTGAGTGAGCATCTCATTCTGGCCGTGGCCGCTTATATCCTCATCTATGCTGCCGCGACCCTGTTCATGTTGCCCGGCGCACTCTGGATAACGATTGCGGGCGGTTTCCTGTTCGGCCTGTATGGTGGCACACCGGTGACCATTGTCGGGGCTACACTCGGCGCCAGCCTTCTCTTCTTTGCCGCGCGAACATCTGTCGGCGCCGCCTTGCGCGAGCGCGCCGGACCCTTCGTCAAGAAGATGGAGCGCGGCTTCCAGGAAGATGCGCTCTCCTACATGTTCGCGCTGCGCTTCCTGCCGGTCGTGCCATTCCCTGTCGCCAATATCGCCCCGGCCATACTCGGCGCAAAATACCGCGACTACGCGATCACGACTGCGCTCGGCATTATTCCCGGCGTCATCGCCTATACGTGGATCGGCGCCGGATTGAGCGCCACCTTTGCGGCGGGCGAGGATCCCAATTTTGCCAGTGTCGCGAAAAACCTCATACCCGCCGTTGTCGCGCTTGGCGTGGTTTCGCTGATCCCGGTCGTCTACAAGAAACTGTTCTCGAAAAAAGCCGCCAAGCTGGAAAGCGCCCTCTAGATGCATGATACAAAACTTCAGGTGACGGATCACAAGGCCGATCTCGTCGTCATCGGTGCCGGCTCGGGCGGCCTGTCGGCTGCGGCGGGCGCTGCCATGTTCGGTCTCAAGGTGGTGCTCTATGAGAAAGGCGAGATGGGCGGCGACTGCCTCAACTATGGCTGCGTTCCCTCCAAGGCCCTGATCAGCGTGGCCAAGGGGGCCCAGTCTGCGCGAGACGCCGGCAAGTATGGCGTAACGCTTGGTGCACCGACGACTGATTGGGAGGCGGTCAAGGCCTATGTCTCCCAGGTGATCGAAACCATCGCGCCGGTCGACAGCCAGGAACGGTTCGAAGGCCTCGGCGTCACCGTAATCCGCGAGGCTGCCCGCTTTGCCGATCCGGACACAATTGTCTCCGCCACGAGCCGCACCCGTGCCCGGCGCATTGTCGTCGCGACCGGCTCGACCGCCTTCATCCCGCCCATCGAAGGCCTCACCGGTGTGCCTTACCTGACAAACGAGACCATCTTCTCGATGCCGGACTTTCCGGAACATCTCGTCATCCTCGGTGGGGGGCCCATTGGCATGGAACTGGCGCAGGCCTTCACCCGGTTGGGCGCGAAGACAACAATCATCGAAATGGGCCGGGCGCTCGGCAAGTCAGATCCGGACCATGCCGCCGTTGCCCTGGGCGCGGTGCGCGCGGAAGGCGTGACCGTGCTGGAAGGCCACAAGGCCGTGCGCGTGTCGGGCGAGAACAGGCGCATCAAGGTCCATGCCGAGCATGAAGGCGCCGAAAAAGTGATCGAAGGCAGTCACCTCCTCGTCGCTGTCGGTCGGCGCACCATGCTCGACGGGCTGGACCTTGAGGCCGGCAAGGTCGAGTTCGACCGCAAGGGCGTGGTTGTCGGCGACAATCTTCGCTCGGGCAGCAATCGCCGTGTCTGGGCGCTTGGCGATGCCGCCGGTCGCGAGCAGTTCACCCATGTCGCGGGCTGGCATGCGTCCGTCTTCTCGCGGCGCGCCTTCTTCAAGCAGCGTACGAAAGCCGACAGCCTCCCCATACCGGCGGTGACCTATACATCTCCGGAAGTGGCCCAAATCGGACTGATGGAAGCCGAAGCGCGCGAGCAGCATGGCGATTCGATCGCGACCTCCTCCTTTCCCTTCCACGACAATGATCGCGCCATTGCCGAGGGCAAGACGCTCGGCGAGGCCAAGCTGGTCATCCGCAAGGGCAAGCTGGTCGGCGCCTCGATTGTGGGCGAGGGTGCAGGGGATATTATCCAGATCCTCGCCGTCGCCATGTCGAACGGGTTGAAGGTGCAGGATCTGACCAATTTCATCTCGCCCTATCCGACACGGTCGGAAGTCGTGAAGCGGGCCGCCTCCGCCCACTTCACCGAGGCGCTCTTCGGCAAGACAGCGAAACGTCTTGTCGGCTTGCTCCAGCGTATCCCGTAAGCTAGTTCACCTTGGGTGAGCGACGAGATCCGGCCCGCCCTTGAACGCGACTTGCCCGCACCCGCGCTCTCGCGCTGGTTCGAAAGCCTTTCCTTTCGCCTGTTTGCCCTCACGCTGGGCTCGATCCTGCTCGTGGAAGCATTGATTTTCGTGCCGAGTGCCTCCGGCTTTCGGAGCAGCTGGCTCAATGAACGCGTCCAGGCTGCCCGCACGGCGGCCCTTGCGCTTGATGCCTCGCCTTCGCGCAATGTGTCTGATGAATTATCCGACCAGCTCCTGATGAGCGCCGAAGTGCTCGCTGTCACCGAAATCGAGGACGATATGCGTTTCCAGCTCCTGCCGGCACAGCAACCGGTCGAGGGAGAAACCCACAATATCGACATGCGGGGCTCAACCATGATGGGCCGGTCCTTTGCAGCCTTGGGCGCTTTCTTCGCGCCCAGCGACCGGATTCTTGTTATCCAGGCGGACGGGTCCGCGCCCGGCCGTGTGCTGGAAATTGTCGTGCCGCAAGCGCCGCTCAAGGCAGCGATCAGCGCCTATGCAAGGCGCGTTGCCAGCCTGTCCCTGCTGATCGCCCTCATCGCGGCAGGCATTATCTATGTCATGCTGCACCTTCTCGTGGTGCGGCCAATGGCGCGTGTGACGCTCAGCGCCGAACAATTCCGTGATGATCCGGGCGCCTGGTCACGGCGCCTGCCGCCAACGCGTCGGCGCGACGAAATCGGCCGCGCCCAGAACGCCCTCGCGGACATGGAAGACACCGTCGCCACCAGTTTTCGCAACAAGACCCACCTCGCCGAACTCGGCACTGCGGTCGCCAAGATCAATCACGACCTGCGCAACTCGCTCGCCTCGGCGCAGCTCGTCTCCGATGTTCTGGCCAGCTCTGAAGATCCGCGTGTGCAGAAGGCCGCGCCGCGCCTTGAACGCGCCCTTGAGCGCGCCATCACGCTGGCGACCGAAACGCTCGACTATGGCAAGGCGACCCCAAAACCGCCGCGCATGGAACAGGTCATGTTGCGCGCCGTGCTGGACGAGGCGGCCGCTGAGGCGTTGGGTGCCCATCCGGATGTCGTCTGGGAAAACAAGGTCCCCGCAGGGCTGCAGATACAGGCCGACGCCGACCATATGCACCGCATCGCGAGCAATCTGGTGCGCAATGCAGCCGAGGCCATGACGCCGCAGCCCGCTGGCCCTCCGCGCATTGGCGCATCACTGGGTCCGGACGGATTGGAATTTACCGATAATGGCCCCGGCATTCCCGAGGCAGCCCGCGACAACCTGTTCCGGCCCTTCGCCGGTAGCGCGCGGCGTGGCGGCACAGGCCTCGGCCTCGTCATTGCGCGGGAGCTGGCGCAGGGCATGGGCGGCAGTCTTGTCCTGGCCGATACAGGCCCGGACGGTACCGTCTTCCACCTCCGCCTGCCGGGCCTTGGCGCGTGAGCATTTATGCCCCGCCGCAAGGCAAGGTCTGCTATCTCCATGCCGATGCAGACCTGATCGTGATCGATAAACCGGCTGAGCTATTATCCGTACGGGGGCGGGGGCCGGAGAAGGCTGACTGCGCCATCACCCGTGTGCAGGCGGACTATCCTGATGCGCTGACTGTTCATCGGCTCGACATGTCGACCAGCGGCCTGCTTGTCTTTGCCCGGTCAAAAGCCGCCCAGCGTCATCTCGCCATCCAGTTCGAAAAGGGCGGTGTGGAGAAGACCTATATTGCCGATGTCTGGGGTTCACCTGAGAAGCCCGCAGGCCTCATCGACCTGCCGCTCGGCCAGGACTGGCCAAACCGCCCGCGCCAGAAGGTCGACCCTGACAATGGCAAGCCGAGTCAGACGCGCTACGAGACGATTGCAAGCCATGACCATGGCGCGCGCCTCAGCCTCACGCCGCTGACCGGACGCACCCACCAGCTGCGCCTGCACCTCGCCGCCATCGGCCATCCCATCCTCGGCGATGACATATATGCCCATGCGGATGCGCTTGGCGCGGCCGACCGGCTTCACTTGCACGCAACGTCCATGCGGTTCCGCCACCCTGCGCACCAGAACTGGCTGTCATTTGAGGCCGCTTGCCCTTTCTGACGAACAGTCCGTTGACTCCTCCCGCCACAGATATTATCGTTTTGCGATAAATAGGAGTTCTGCCATGCACGCCGAGATCGTTCGCCTTTCGCTTCATCATGTCGATATCAAGATCGTCAGTGACGAGCGCATGCACGTCCTGCAATGGCGGCGCAACCTGCTATGGGATGAAGTCCTGCTCGACGGGAAACGCCAGGCGGCAAGCCATGGTCTCTGGGGCCGCGAAAATGTCTATGGCCTTGTGTTTGGCCGGGACCTGGACGGTTCGGGCGGAGAGCAGGTCATGTTCCTGATCGATCCGGGTGTCGGCTATTCAAGCTGGTCGTCGGGCGAACAGCGCGTAAAGGGCGTTCGCCTCGAAGGCCGTGACGGGCCGCTCGTATCGTACGGCACGCTTGATCCGAAATCGCTCGAAAAGCCCGCCACCTTCTCCGACTGGATGAAGAAGTCGATGGGCATGAACTGGGGCACCGATATTTCCCGCCCCAATTAGGCACGCATCAGCTTTCGGGTATCAGTCGCACTTCGGTCTTGCGGTTGAGCGGCGCTTCCACGCCGCCGGTCTTGATCGCGCCCTGGTCACCATAGGCCACAAGATGCACGCGCTCCGCATCGACACCGCGTGTTTCAAGGGCCGCCAGCACGGCATCGGCCCGCTTGGCTGAAATCACTTCATTGGTGGCCGAATCCCCGCTGGCATCGGCATGGCCCTCAATCTCCATCTTGTAGATATCGCAGCGCGAATAGGATGCCGCGACAGCGTCCATCACCGCATCTGATTCTTCGGAAAGCTCGGTCGCACCTTCCTCGAAATAGATGGAAAAGGATTCAGCGCTGCAATCCGGCTCAGGCGCATCAATCTCCGCCGTCACAGGCTCAGCCGGGGGAACCGGACGCGAGACACAGGCCGCCAGCATAAGCGGCGCAAACAAATAGACAGAAATTTTCATCAGACTCTCCAGCAGCGCCAATCAATCCGTTATGCATGGATTGGTTCCCGCTCACAGTCTTTTCTTGGTGCGCCCCTCATGCGCTCGCGCCGTCGCCGGATCGTCGGGCCAGTCATGCTTGGGATAGCGCCCGCGCATATCCTTCGCCATATCGCGATACCCATTGGCCCAGAAGCGAGGCAGGTCCTGGGTTGTCGCCGCCGGCTTCATGCCCGGCGACAGGAGTTCCACCGTCACCGGCACGCGCCCGGACGCAATGGCGGGATGCGCCGCGAGCCCGTAAAAGGCCTGCGCCCGCGCCGACACCAGAGGCGCGCGCGGATCGACATAATCAACTGAAGCCGTCTGGCCAGAGGGCAGGGTGAGCGCCAGCGGCGCATGCAGCCGCAGCGCTTCCTGCACCTGCCAGTCGAATGAGGCCACCAGCGCTTCACGTACTTTACCAGCCACCGGAACCTGCGCGCCCTGCCGCTTCAGCAATGGCATCAGCCAGTCGCCCGCATGCGCCAGAAGGCCCTCAATCGACCAATCGGCGTCTTCAACCAGTCCGGCCTGCACCAGCACGCGCAGGCGTCCCAGCGTTTCCTCGACCACATCGTCCGCCCCGATCGCGCCAAAGCCCTCTGCCATGACGGCATCCATCATGGCCTTCGCCGCCACGGCAGGCGCAGGCCTCGGCAGCGGCGTTTCCGACAGCACGATGGCGCCCAGCGCCCGGACACGCCGCCCCGCAAACCTGCCTGTCTTCGGGTCGAAATCCGCCCGTTCCTCGGTCGTCACACCTGCGGCCAGTGCATCCGCCTCGCTGATCGGCGCTGCCAGCGTGATCCGCGCCTGACCGCTCGCCCCGCCAAGATCCGCAATCACCAGCCAGTCGGACTTCGCCAGCGCATCCGTTGCCGGCAACGTGGCCGCGCGGCCCGACGCCATCAGGTAGACGCCCTCACTGCCGGGCCGGGCCCGCGCAATCTGGTCCGGCCACGCCTTTGCGAGCAGCGTTGCGACGTCGCCTTCAGGCGCCGCTCCCTTGCCCCATGTCTTCGCCTGCTGTTGCAGCGTCCGGGCCCTCGGCGAGCGCTCCGCCCGGAAGCGTGACAGGCGTTCGCGAATGTCCGCCGCATTGCCGCCCATCCCGCGTTCACCCGCCAGCGCCGCAATCTCTGCCGCCAAAGCCTGCTCGCCGGGCGATCCGGCCCCGGCCACAAGTGCAGCGAGACGCGGGGCCAGCGGCAGACGCGCCATCTCCGCCCCTAACGGGGTCAGGCCGCCCGCATCATCCAGCGCACCGAGCCGCGTCAGCATATCGCTCGCAGCCTTCAACTTGCCGGCAGGCGGCACGTCCAGCCATGTCAGGTTGCCCGCATCCCGCTCGCCCCATTCGGCGAGCGCCAGCACCAGGCCTGACAGATCACTGCCAAGGATTTCAGGCTGCGGCGCCGCGACCAGCCCACGCGTCGCCGCTTCATCCCAAAGCCGGTAGCAAACACCCGGCGCAGTACGACCCGCCCGTCCCCGGCGCTGATCCACGGAAGCGCGCGAGGCCTTCACCGTTGTCAACCGCTGGCCAAGGCCGCCCGTATCATCCTCGGCGACACGCGCAAGGCCGCTGTCGATCACGACCGTCACGCCTTCAATGGTCAGCGCGCTCTCGGCAATGTCGGTGGCCAGCACGACCTTACGGATGCCGGGCGGGGCAGGGGACACCGCCGCGTCCTGTTCAGCCGGCGAGAGCGCGCCAAAGAGCGGAGCCACGCGGCAGTCGTCCGGCAGGTCCTCCAGCCGCTCTGCCACACGTGAAATCTCCCGCGCGCCCGGCAGGAAGGCGAGGATGGAGCCTGTTTCCTCCCGCAGCGCCCGACGAACCGCCGCCGCCATCCGGTCCTCGATCCGATCGGTCGAGCGGCCAAGATAGCGCGTCTCCACCTCGAACTGGCGTCCCGCACTCTCGATCACCGGCGCATCAATTGTGGTGGCGACGCGGCCCGTATCCAGCGTGGCCGACATGACGAGGATGCGCAGGTCCTCGGCCAGAACGCCCTGCGCCTCCAGCGCGAGGCCCAAACCAAGATCAGCATTCAGGCGCCGCTCGTGGAATTCGTCAAAGATGACCGCGCCGACGCCCTTCATTTCCGGGTCCGACAGGATGCGCCGCGTAAACAAGCCGTCGGTAATGACTTCAATCCGTGTTGCGGCAGAGACTTTCCGGTCGACCCGCGTGGTCAGGCCCACGGTTTGCCCCAGCGGCTCGCCAAGGCTTTGCGCCATCCGCACCGCCGCCATGCGCGCGGCAACACGGCGCGGCTCCAGCAGCAGGATGCGCCCCGGAATCACCACAGGTCCGCCCGTCAGGCCGGCCAAAGCCAGCGGAACGCGCGTCGTCTTGCCGGCCCCCGGCGGCGCAGCGAGCACGAGGCGATGACCGTCCCGCAGCGCCGCGCAGACATCATCCAGCACATCATCAATCGGCAGGGGAGACATCGCAGCACTCATGGGGCGCAGACATAGGGCCGGGGGCCATCAAAGAGCAATGGGCATTACACGGGCAGTCAGTGCGTCGACTGGCAAAATCGCCATCTCGGCATTTGCCTTCCCGGCAAAGCCCCCCTACCGTCCCGGCTTCAAATGACTCATGGGAGTGGCGTATGGGCTGGTGGTTCAAGATAGATTTGTGGAAGCGGGTGATGGTCGGCCTGGCGCTGGGCGCGATCACCGGTCTCGTCCTGCGGCAAATCATGGGGGCGGAGGCCGCTGGCGCCAATGTCACCGCATGGGCCAAGCCCATTGGCGATGCATTCATCAACCTGATCAAGATGCTGGTTGTTCCGCTCATCTTCACCACACTTGTTTCGGGTGTGCTGGCCATGGGTGACCCCAAGAAGCTTGGCAGTCTCGGCGGTCGCGCGCTTGCCATGTATATGTGCACGACGCTGATCGCGGTCTCCTTCGGCCTGCTAATGGGCTCGATCATCCAGCCCGGCGCCGGGTTCGATACGACCACCGTCAATCCGGCTGACCTGGAAAACACGCGCGCCCAGCTCGCCGCCAATCCGCAGCCCGGCAGCGTCGCCGAGCAGCTGATGAACACGATCCTGTCGATCATCCCGACCAATCCCGTGGCCGCCATGGCCAATGGCGATGTCCTGCCGATCATTTTCTTCGCCATCATGTTCGGCATCGGCATCCTCGTCTCAGGCGAGGCCGGCAAGCCGCTCGCCAATGTGATGAACAGCGCCGCCGAAGCGATGATGAAGCTGACACTGATTGTCATGGAAACGGCGCCTATTGGTGTGTTCGCGCTGATGGCCTGGGTCCTTGGCGACCGGGGCCTGACCATTCTCGCCGTGCTCGGCAAGATGACGGCGGCACTCTATATCGCCTGCGCCCTGCACATGCTGTTCACCTTCGGTATCGTCATCAAGGTCATTCTACGCCTGCCGCTGTTCGACTTCTTCAGGGGCGCCGTGGATGCACAGGCTGTGGCCTTCTCGACCTCGTCCTCGAACGCCACCCTGCCAATGACCATGTCCTGCGCTACGCAGAACCTTGGCATCAGCAAATCGATTGCCTCCTCGGTCCTGCCGCTCGGCGCGACCATCAACATGGACGGCACCGCGCTCTATCAGGGCCTGATCGCCCTCTTCGCCGCGCAGGCGCTGGGTCTGCCGATGACGTTCAGCATGTATTTCACCATCGCCCTGATGGCGACGCTGGTCTCGATCGGCACGGCAGGCATTCCGTCCGTCAGCCTCTTCCTTGCCGCCACGACACTCAGCGTTGTTGGCGTGTCAGCGGACCAGACCGTGCTGATCATCGCCCTTCTCTTCCCCTTCGACCGCATCCTCGACATGGCGCGCACGGTGACCAACATCACGGGCGACCTCGCGGTTGCAACGGCGGTCGCCAAGTGGGAAGGAGAGTTCGATGAAGAGGTCTTCCGAGCCCGAGACGCCGTCTAGGCAGAGACTGCGGCGCACCGCCCTGGCGGTACCCGCAGCCCTCTGCGCGCTTGTCCTGGCGCTGCTCGTATCGGGCATCGCGGGCCTCTGGAATATCGACGTCTTCGACCGGACCCTCACCGACCAGGTGCCTGGCTGGCGAACGCCCGCGCTGACCAATGTCATGCTCTTTGCCTCCGCCTTTGGCGACGCGGTCTATCTCTGGTTCATGGGGCCCTTGGTCCTCGTCGCCCTCGGCGTCTATCGCAACTGGCACGGCCTTGCGGCCTATTCGGCAGCCTTCTTCGTGACGCCGATCATTGTGCGTCTGATAAAGGCCTGGGTCGCCCGGCCGCGCCCGACCGTCGATCTCTATGGCGGCGTCGAAGCCTTCAGCTTTCCGAGCGGCCATGCCACCAATTCCACCCTCATCTATGGCGGGCTGGCCCTCCTCGCCTTCATGACGTTCAAGGGCGCCGCGCGATGGTGGTCGGTCGGCTGCCTCGCCCTGCTCATCCTCCTCATCACCGCGTCGCGCATTTATGTCGGCGCCCATTGGCCGAGCGACACGCTCGCGGGCCTTGCGCTCGGCGGTCTGATGCTGTGCGGACTCGGAATGGTCACGGAATACCCCGGGAATAACCGCTCAACGCTCTTCGCTGTCACCGCACTGGCCCTCACAGGGCCCCTCTATGCCCTGTTGACGCTCCCGGCAGCGCGCGTGCTCTACCACGCCCTCGGTTAGGCTGTGCCGCTCATGCTGACGCGCCGCAAGGTCTTTTCCCTCGCTATTCCCATCGTGCTGGCACAGGCCGCCACCGCCACGACCGGCATTGCCGACACGTTCGCCATGGGCCGCTTCGGCGACAAGGCAGACCTCGCAGCCGTTGCCATCGCAGCCGTCGCATACAGCTTTATCTATTGGGGATTCGGCTTCCTGCGCATGTCCACAACGGGCCTCTCGGCGCAGGCAAATGGCCGGGGTGACGCGCCCGAAGTGCGGGCCACATTGCTGCGCGCCCTGATGCTCGGCGCCGCCATCGGCGCAGCGCTGTTCGCCCTGTCCCCGCTGCTCCGCTGGCTCACCTTCGCCGCCTTTGCCGGAACCGACCATGTCGAAACCCTCGCGGCAGGCTATTTCAACGCCCGCATCTTCGGCGCCCCCGCCTACCTGATGGGTTTGGGCATTACAGGCTGGCTGATCGGCACGGGAAAGACCGGTCAGATGCTCGCCGTACAGATCGTGATGAACAGCGTGAATGTCGGCCTCGATATCTGGTTCGTGGCCGGGCTGCACCTCGGACCGACAGGCATTGGCGCTGGAACAGCCATTGCAGAATGGACGGCGCTGGCCTTTGGACTGGTTCTCGTGCGCGGTGGGTTCAAAGCGCCGGCCCGGCTGTTGGAGAGAGCCCGCCTTGTCGCCCTGTTCTCGGCCAATCGTGACATCATGATCCGCACGCTGGCCCTCGTGTTCAGCTTTGGCTGGTTCGTCCGTTCCGGCACGCTCATCGGCACCGCCGCAACGGCTGGCAACGAGGTCCTGCTGCAATTCATCACCGTGTCAGCCTTCGTGCTCGATGGCTTCGCCTTCGTCGCCGAGAAGGAAGCAGGCGAAGCCTTTGGCGCAGGCAACAGCAAGCGGCTCGGCAGGGCCATGCGGCTCACATCGGAATTCGCGCTCGGCTTCGGCGCCCTGTTCGCCCTGACCTACTTCCTCGGCGGCGGCTGGCTGATCAGGGCCTTCATCGCCGACCCGGAGGCGCGCCGCGCGGCACTGGATTTCCTGCCCTTCTGCGCCGCCGTGCCGATCATTGGCGTTGCGGCCTGGCAGCTGGACGGGCTGTTCCTCGGCACGACACAGGGCAGGGCATTGCGCACAGCCGGTCTGATATCTGCGGCTCTCTATCTGGCGACGGACATGGCGCTGCGGCCCGTATGGGGGAATGCAGGCGTATGGACCGCCTTCCTGCTGATGTATATCTATCGCGCGGCGGCGCTGGGCTGGTTCGTGCCGGGGCTCTTTAGAGGTCTTTCCCGACCGCCTGTTCCAGCCGCGTAAAACCGTCGGCCTTCAACAGGCCAGCCAGTTCCGAATGGACCCGGCTGACGAGCCCAGGGCCCTCATAGACCATCGCCGAATAGAGCTGTACCGCATGCGCCCCGGCCCGTATCTTGGCATAGGCATCGGCCCCACTGGCAATGCCGCCCGCGCCAATCAGGTCAAACTCACCCTTGAGCGATCGGGCAAAGGCTTTCAGCACTTCCGTTGAAGGGGCCATCAGAGGAGCACCCGAAAGGCCCCCCGTTTCGCTCTTGTCGCGACTTGTGAGGCTGTCCGGCCGGGCCAGCGTTGTATTCGACACGATCAGGCCCGAAAGCCACGCCCCCTGATTGCGCACCACCGCGACAATATCAGCAATCGCCTCAGCATCGAGATCCGGAGCCACTTTCAGGAAGACGGGTTTGCCCGCCCTGTCGGCGGCGCCACAGGCAGACAGCAGCGATTCAAGCGAAGCCTTGTCCTGCAGGCCGCGCAAGCCTGGCGTATTCGGCGAGGAAATGTTGACGGTGACATAGTTCGCATACGGGGCGACGGCCTCGATGCCGCGCACATAGTCGGCGATCCGGTCTGCGCTTTCCTTGTTTGCGCCGACATTGGCCCCGATAGGCGGCGCAGCGCGATATTTCGACAGGCGCCGCACGAAGTATTCGAGACCGAAATTGTTGAAGCCCATGCGGTTGATGACGGCCTTGTCTTCATTGAGACGGAACAGTCGCGGTTTTGGATTGCCCGGCTGCGGCAGCGGTGTGACCGTCCCGCATTCGATGAAGCCAAAGCCGAAGCGCGCTACGGCCGAGGGCACGTCGCAATTCTTGTCAAAGCCGGCCGCAAGGCCAACAGGGGCGGCGAATGTCAGGCCGGACTTGGGCAAAGTGGTTGCCAGTATGGGGTTAGGCTCTGGCGCCTTGAGCGGCACGCCAAGGCCCTTCTCAAGCGCCTTGATGGTCGCTGTGTGGGCCGCTTCCGGCGGCAGGAGTTTTACGGCCGCAATGCCAAGATCGGTCAGGCCCATCTAGAGATCCTCCGGCATGCTTGGCGTGCCATCGGCGGCCCGGGGCAGCTGCCAGTGGCGGCTGGCAAGGGCAATCGAAAGATCGCCATAAAGATGCGGAAACAGCGTGCCGCCTCGGCTCGGCTCCCATTTCAGGGGCGGCAGGTCTGCCACGGCAAATTCGAGGAGATGCACGACGGGTTGGCCTGAATAATAAAGACGAGCGGTCTCCGCGACGGCGCCAATGCCTGACAGGTGCACATACCCGTCGGCCACATCCAGCGGCACAGAAGTGATGCCGGGAGCTTCCGCGGCGGCCCAGTCGGACTGGCTCAGTAATTTATAGACATGCGTGTCGCTCATTTGGCGGTTTCAGCAGGCTTTGGGAGACCGCGCAACGGGCGCTGATGCCCCATGCACCGGAACCCGGCCAGCCCGGTCGCGTATGGCTGCAAAGAAGGAGTTATTGCATGCTTACCAGAACCCTTGCCATAATCGCGTTTTCTGCAGCCTTGAGCCCTGTCGCGCTGGCTGATCCCGCTGCGCATGGCGGGCCGAAAGCGTGCCCGCCCGGGCTTGCAAAGAAGGGCTGTATCCCTCCGGGACAGGCGAAGAAATACGCGATTGGTGGCTACCTGCCGCGTGAATATGACCGCTTCCGCGATTATGACCGCTACGACCTGAAAGCGCCGCCGCCAGGATACTACTATTCACGCGTCGATGATGACGTACTGCTGGTCGATGAGAAGACCCGCACTATCATTAGTCTCGTTTCAATTCTGGGAGCACTTGCGCAGCAATAAGGGCGCAGAAGGGGGCGAAATGGGCAAGGATCGTACGCCGGATAGCGAACTCCTGAATGTATCGCTTGGCAACGGGCGCACGTTCGAAGACGAGATGCGGCATCTGCAGGTGTTTGCGCGCGTGCTGGATTCGCGCTTTTCGCTGATGGGGATGCGGTTCGGGATGGATTCCGTGCTTGGCCTCGTGCCTGTGGCGGGGGATGTCGCGACGGGTCTCGCCGGCACGTATGCGCTTTATACGGCGGCGCGGCTTAAGCTGCATCCCATCGCTTTGGCGCATATTGGCTGGAATCTGCTGTTCGATACGACGCTGGGAGCGATCCCCGTTGTGGGCGATGCGTTCGACTTTTTCTTCAAATCCAACACCAAGAACGTGCGCGTGATCGAGAAGCATCTTCGGCGCAAAGTGCAGCGACAGCTGAAGAACCAACCCTCGGCCTAGACGCCTGAATCTGATGCGCGACCGAGAACCCAGCCGCCGGTGGGGGCCTCGCAGGCGGCGAAGCGGCCGCGTTCCTGTCCGGGGAAGGCATAGGCAATGTCGCGGCAGGTAACGGAGACCTTCATCGGCATGACATCGGCGACGTAGCGAACGACGGAATCGGTCGCCTGACCGGTATAGTTGATCGGGCGAACGGTGGGCTTGCTGGCTTCGCGCGTTGTGGAGCGTTCAATACGGATCTCGAGTTTGCGACCATCCGGCGTGGCGAGGATCTGCGCGGCGCCATCCGTCTCTGTTTCGACGAGGCGGAGGAAGTCGTTCTGCAGTGTTTTCAACAGGGTTGGATCGAGCGCCTCTGCAGCGGTCAGCTCGACGCGCTCGGCCATGAATTCATCGACATTGCGGGGACTTGGCAGGGCTTCAGCGGCCGCGAAGGGGCGCACCGTGGGGGCAGACTGGGTATAGGCCGGGGTATTCGCGGACCATTCCGTGACCGTTCGCGGGGCAGCCGTGACCAGTTTGGGACCCATGGCGGGTTTGAGCGTGGCCGCCGCCGGGACGGGGCCGATATAGGCGACCATCTGGAGCGACGCTTTTGGCGTTGCCGATGGCTTGACGGCGACCGAGGCAGGCACCGCTGCGCTGGCGTTCAGCGCGGCGAGACGACGCTCTTCAGCCTCGGCAGCGGCGAGACGTTTCTTCTGGTTTTCCGAGGCGATGGCCGCGAGACGCTTCTGCTCGGCGGCGGCATCGGCCACGCGTTTGGCTTCGGCCTCTGCGGCTTGCCTGGCCTTGAGGTCTGCGACACGTTGCGCTTCGGTTTCAGCCTGGGCGACGCGGCGGGCTTCGATCTCGGCGAGGCGCTTGGCCTCTACCTCGGCGGCGGCCGCCTGTTCGGCTTCGAGGGCGGCCTGGCGCTGGGCATCTGCCTCGGCAACGCGGGCGGCTTCAGCTTCGGCCAGACGGGTCTTTTCCTGATCGGCGGCGGCAGCGCGGGCGCGTTCGGCGTCTGCATCCTGCCGGGCCGCTTCGGCGAGGCGCTGGGCCTCTGCATCGGCAATCGCATTGGCGGCCTCGATACGGGCCTGTTCGGCTTCGGCAGTGGCCGCTTCACGTTGAGCAGTTTCAAAGGCGGCCTTGCGGGCGGCCAGCTGGTCAGCGACGCCCTGATAGTTGAACCATTGGGTCGGCGTCGTGCCGACAGGTGTGGACGCCTCAGCCATTGCAACAGATGACGCGGCGCTGGGTGCGATAACCGGATCGAAGCTGGTCACATTTGACGCGTCAGTTTCCGAACCGGACTCAGGCCCTTCATTATGCAGCGCGCTGTCGGCGGCCATGACGGAGAGGCCAGCAAGGCCGAGAACAGCGATGCCGGCAAAGGCCAGCTGGGAAATGTCTGCCAAGCGGCTGCCGGAATCATCATCGTCATCCCGCCCGCCGCCCTTGCCATTGCGGCCCGTCGGCAGGAGGCCGGGATTGGTGGAGACAGCGCGCAGCGGGCGGACGGGCCCGCGATTGTATGATGGCTTTACGGGCTTGCCCGTGTCGGCGGCCTTGGCCTGTATGCCGGAAATGATCGCGAGGGTGGATTGCGGGCGAATGGCATCGCGCGCACGCAGGCGGGCGCGGAAGGGCATGTTCATGTTCGCGCGCTCCTCGGCGCGGCGACCGGCATCCTGCGCGGCGCGCACAGTCTGGCGCACGCTTTCCGGAATCATCGGGCGAACCGGTTCCGGCTTGGTGAAATCCTTCGTGAACATCGGGCAGTCTTACGCCCCGCAAGGCGCCTCTATGTGAAATGGTGTTCGCCGATTATAGCCGCTTAGGCATTCTTTAACCATAGCAAATGGCCCGGCCCCCGGCTTGTCATCACGGGCTTCTGTCCTTAAGGCAACACCCATTGAAAACACGCACAATAAAGGTGCACGCGCATGTCCAAGGCCAAAGCCGCCCCGAAGAAAGTCGTCCTCGCCTATTCCGGCGGCCTCGACACATCCATCATCCTGAAATGGCTGCAGACCGAGTTCGGCGCCGAGGTGGTGACCTTCACGGCTGACCTGGGGCAGGGCGAGGAACTGGAGCCGGCGCGCAAGAAGGCGCTGGCCGCCGGCGTGAAGCCGGAAAACATCTTCATCGAGGATGTTCGCGAGGAATTCGTGCGCGATTTCGTGTTCCCGATGTTCCGCGCCAATGCCGTATATGAAGGCGTCTACCTGCTGGGCACGAGCATCGCGCGGCCGCTGATCGCCAAGCGCCAGATCGAGATTGCCGACATGGTGGGCGCCGATGCCGTCTGTCATGGCGCGACCGGCAAGGGCAATGACCAGGTGCGCTTCGAGCTTGGCTATTATGGCCTGAACCCGGACATCAAGGTGATTGCGCCTTGGCGCGACTGGGAGTTCAAATCCCGGACCGACCTGATGAAATTTGCCGAATCCCACGGCATTGAAATCGCCAAGGACAAGAAGGGCGAGGCGCCGTTCTCGGTCGATGCCAACCTGTTGCACTCGTCCTCCGAGGGCAAGGTTCTGGAGAATCCGGCCGAAGAAGCGCCGGAATTCGTGCACATGCGCACGGTGAGGCCGGAAGCCGCGCCGGACGAAGCGGAAGTGATCACGATCAGCTTCGAGAAGGGCGATGCCTGCGCCATCAATGGCGAAGCGATGAGCCCGGCGACGATCCTCACCACACTGAACGCCTATGGCAAGAAGCATGGCATTGGCCGGCTCGACCTGCTGGAAAACCGGTTCGTGGGCATGAAGTCGCGCGGCATCTATGAGACGCCGGGTGGCACGATCCTTCTGGTGGCGCACCGCGGCATCGAACAGGCAACGCTCGACCGGGGCGCAAGCCACCTGAAAGACGAGCTGATGCCGAAATATGCCGAGCTGATCTATAACGGCTTCTGGTGGAGCCCGGAGCGCGAGATGCTGCAGGCGGCAATTGATTACTCTCAGCGCTGGGTGACCGGCGACGTGACGATCAAGCTCTACAAGGGCCAGGCCTATTTGATCGGCCGCTCATCGCCCTATTCTCTGTATTCGGAGAAGATCGTGACCTTCGAGGACGACCACGGCGCCTACGACCAGAAAGACGCGGAAGGCTTTATCAAGCTGAATGCGCTGCGGTTGCGGTTGTTGGCGGGACGGGATCGGAAGTTCGGGAAGAATTGATTGAGGCCTTCGCCATCTCACAGCGTGGGACTAATCGCGATTTTGATCGCAGTGACAACTGTTATTGCGATCATATATCCCTTGCAGATGGCGCAACGGGATTGGCAGCTTTGTTTTGAAGCCATCGCAGGACCTGTCGGCGTGACTCTGGGCCTGACAGATTTGACATTAGAACAGCAGATCTCGGAATTCTTCAGAGCAATAAATCCGTTCACTGCATATATTGCTGTTCTTGTCGGGCTCGGCTATGTGCCTTTCGTTCTTGGAGCATCAAAAGCATTTACACTTCGCAGCAGAATCGTCTGGCTGCTGGCCCTTGTCGCCGCATGCTCGCTAGGCATCTGGATATCCGGCAGATTGGATGCCTCAACCTGGCATGACTGCGACCGGAAGGGAGTAGAGGTGGGTGTCCTCATCATTCCGCTATTTGTTTGCGCGATGTCTGGCGAGTTCGCTTGCATTACGTTTCTAATCAGCAAAGCCATAAGCCGCGCAAAGTGAGGAGCGATACCCACCATTCGTTCCGGCCGCATGCTCTGGCCGGTGGGTTACGCTTCGCTAACCCACCGGCCTACTAATTCCTACTGATCTCTCCGCTCGCGTCACCCCCGACGCGGAGCGTCTGGGGGCCCAGCTCTGGACGGGGCGGCGGGGGCGGTATTTGCGGTATGATTGCACGGTGATCTCTTGCGGCGCGTGCGGGTGATGGGTCCCCAGATGGCCGGCGGCCATCGGGGATGACGCAGGCTGAGAGGCTTGATCTTTTATTGGTCCACCGTTTCATTCCTGTCGCGAGGCAGGGGGAGAACGCCATGGCGAATGAGGATCGCATCATTGCCGTTTACATGATGGCGAACCGGAAGAACGGGACGCTTTACATTGGCGTTACCTCGCATCTCGTGCAGCGGACGTGGCAGCATCGCGAGGGTACTGCGGCTGGCTTCACAAAGACGCATGGTTGCAAGAAGCTGGTCTGGTACGAAGTGCACGAATGGATCGAGGCGGCGATTGCGCGGGAGAAATCCCTGAAATCCTATCGTCGCCAGAACAAGATAAACCTGATCGAAAAGGTGAATCCGGACTGGAAGGACCTTTGGTTCGAGATCACCGGGTAAGGTCTTGCCATCTCCGTTCGGGCGACTAAATTTATCGCCATAATGTCGACATGCCGGAGCCAGGGGCCGGGAATTGAAGTTCTATCAGATTACCTATTGGAAGATGCCGCCCATATCCGTGATGACGTATTGGGTGCACAAGCCGCTCGACGGTGAGAGCCTGAATACGGCGACCGTGTTTGACCCGCCGCGGCCGGGCCCTGTGCCGGGCGAAGGCTGGCCGGTGCTGATGGTGGAGATTGACGGGGTGGAGCTGGTGTTCACGTCGCTGGCCGAACTGGACACCTATGTCGAAGTGATGTCCCGCCAGCCACTACCCACAACGATGGCCCTGTCGCGGGAAAGACCCATCGGCCCGAACACGCATTGGCTGAGCCGGATGCCGAAAAAGGCGAAATCAACCAAGCATCGCGACAAGGCGATCAAATACTTGCGCGAGATAAGGCCCGCCTTTGCCAGCGTGGCGCAGCGCCCATCCTGAGGGGCGCCGAAGGTCTGGCGTCGACCGCCTGAGACCCCGGCTTTCGCCGGGGATGCGTGGGACTTATTCTTTCAGGCTCTCGACGATTCTGAGGGCCGATTGCCAGCGGGCGGCATCGCCCACGCCGGAGAGGGCGCGGGACTGGAGTTCGGTGAGCGCCTTGTCTGGGCCGAGGCGGCGGACGGTGGTCATGGCGGTGGCGAAGTCTTCCGCGTCGCAATAGTCCGCCCGCGGTGTGCCGAAGATCCAGGCCGTGCCGGTCTTGCCTTCGCGCTTGCCGAGGATGCAGCGCTGTTCCGGCTCAAGGCTGAGCCAGGTGATGGCCTGGAAATCCGGGAAGGCGGCGCCGAAAATATCCGAATGGCCAAGGGCGAGGCCGCCCGTGGCGCCGGGCGTCGTGTCGACCGTGTTGAGGCCCGACAGAAGCACCGGCTCGCTCGCATCGCCTGCGCGGCGGCCCGACTTGTTGAAGCGCATGGAGGCCTGCAGGGCGCGATCCTTGGCGCTGGCATAGAGCGTCATGTCTTTCGCGAGGCCGTGGACGCGGTCCATCATCTCGATGAAATCGTCGGCGGCGACATCGGGCGAGGCGAAGACAACCTGGTCGAAGGGCGCGGGCACGGCGCGTTCGTCATCCGCCATTTCCTGCAGGGCACGGACGAGAAATTCATTGCCCATGGAATGCGCGACGATATTGACCCGCTCTGCGCCCGTCTGCTCGGTGAGGACGTGGAGGAAGTGTTCGAGATCGTCGATCGTGGCCTGCGTGATCTGGGCGCGGTCGGCCTTGTAGCCGAAGACGCTGCCGGCGGAGGGCCATGAATAGAGCACCGGGGCGCCGTCGATTTCGAGGTCGACGGCGAGTTGGGCCGTGCGCTCTACCGCTGTCGGGAAATCATTATTGTAGCCGTGGATGAAGATGAAGATTTCGCGGCGCTGGGAACGGGCGAGCGAGATGCGCACATTGGCGAGGAATTCAGCCATGGTGGCATCGACCTGCATGTCGCCGAGGATGACGTGTCTGGCCGGGTCGGGCCGGCGGTCGAAGCTGAAAATGCTTGGCTTGGGGATGTCGCCCACGGCGCGGTTGCGGGGCACGGAGACCATGACGCTGCCGGTGGCGAGCGGGGCGCGCTTTCCGCCATAGTATTTGTAGGGATCGAATACGGGCTTGCCGTCGACCATGGCGACGCGCTTGATGGTTGGGGCGCGGTTCGTGCCGAAGAAGACGCGGACGAGGTCAAAGTCCGGTTCCGGACCGAGGGCGCGGCCACGGCTTGAGGCGGGGGCAAAGGCGCGCTCGCGGCCACGCTCAACGCTTTCGGCCAGCGCGTCATCGACATTGAGGCCGGTAATCTCTGCGATGCGGGTGGTGTCGAGATCATTCTCGATGGCGAAGGCGAGGAGCGGGGCAAGGCGCGGATGGTCTGCGCCAAGATGGATACGGACCTGACGGATGGCGGCGGACAGTTCTTCGGCGGCGCGCGGCTTGTCGCCTGCGGCGAGGGCGATCTCGGCCATGCGGGCGCGCAGGTCGATCTGGTAGGCATAATCGGGCGGTGTGGCAGCGCTCGCCTCGGTCAGCACCTGTCGATAGGCGACGAGGGCGGCTTCGGTCTGGCCGGCGTCTGCGAGGATATCGCCGAGGTCTGCCCGCACGTCGCCCCTTATCGCAGGATCGGCCAGCAGGGCGCGGGCCTGGGCGACCTGTTCAGCCATGTCCCCGGCAGCTTGTGCATCGCCGAGGAGGACGAGCCGGTCGGGTTCCGGCTTGGAAGCGCAGGCGGCCATCAGGCCCAGAAGGCCAATGCAGATCAGCCTCGAAATGGTTTTGTGATGCATCGTTTCGTCCCCTGACTTGCCCCATCAGACCCTAGCATGAAGGCAAAAATATGGGACAGGCTTTTGCCTAGCGTTTCGGGCCTTTCACGGCCTGCAGCGTTGTGGTTTTGACGTCGCGGCCAAGATCGACCTTGCGGCCGCCATAGCTAGGCGCCCCGCTGGTGGCGCCGGAGACCGCGCCGCGAACCGTGCGTTCTGTCAGCGGCGGGATGGCCATGGCCTGGGGATTGGGGCCGTTCTCATCGAACAGGCTGGCGAGCTGCTCCGTCATCGCGCCGCCGAGCTGTTCGGCGTCAACAATCGTGACGGCGCGCTTGTAATAGCGGGTCACGTCATGGCCGATGCCGATGGCGATCAGCTCAATCGGGCTGCGATTCTCGATCTCGTCGATGACCTGGCGCAGGTGGCGTTCCAGATAATTGCCGATGTTCACGTTCAGCGTCGAATCATCGACCGGCGCACCATCGGAAATGACCATGAGGATCTTGCGCTGCTCGGTGCGGGCGAGCAGGCGATCGTGCGCCCAGAGCAGGGCCTCGCCGTCGATGTTTTCCTTCAAGAGGCCTTCGCGCATCATCAGGCCAAGGTTCTTGCGGGCACGGCGCCATGGGGCATCGGCCTGTTTGTAGACGATATGGCGAATATCGTTGAGGCGGCCGGGGCCGTTCGGCTTGCCGCCGCGTACCCAGTCCTCCCGCGAGAGGCCGCCTTTCCATGCCTTGGTGGTGAAGCCGAGAATTTCGGTTTTCACGCCGCAGCGCTCCAGTGTGCGGGCCAGAATGTCGGCGCAGAGGGCCGCAACCATGATCGGGCGGCCACGCATGGAGCCTGAATTGTCGAGCAGGAGCGTGACGACCGTGTCGCGGAAATTGCTGTCGTCTTCCTGCTTGAAGCTGAGCGGCGCCGTCGGGTCGGTGATGACACGCGTGAGGCGGGCCGTATCCAGCACGCCTTCTTCAAGGTCAAAGCTCCATGACCGGTTCTGCTGGGCCATCAGGCGGCGCTGCAGCTTGTTCGCCAGTTTGGACACGGCGCCCTGCAGCCCCTGAAGCTGATGGTCGAGATAGGCCCGAAGGCGGGTCAGTTCTTCCGGGTCGCAAAGGTCCGGCGCCTGAGCAACCTCATCATGCGCACGCGTGAAGACCTGGTAATTGAAACGGTCGCGTTCGTCGCCGTCACGGAAGTTGGGGCGAAGCGGCTTGGAGCCGTCATCGCTGTCATCCGGCTCGTCGTCGGCTTCCATGTCGGCGTCCTGATCGACGCTGACATTGGTTTCTTCGCCGTCCATGTCCTCGGTGTCGCCAGCTTCCATTTCCTCGGCAGAGGCGCCCATGGGCTCTTCGGACTCCATGTCCTGTTCGCCCTGCTGGGATTGCTGGTCGTCTTCGCTTTCTTCCTGCTGCTGCTCGTCCTGGGACTCCGCTTCGTCGCCCGACTGGTCGCCGGCCGTCAGGTCGCGGATCATGTCACGGATGGTGCGGGCGAAGCCGGACTGGTCGTGCAACTGGCCGATCAGTTTGTCGAGTGCGCCACCTGTATCAGCCTCGACGCGGTCGCGCCAGACATCAGCCACGCGTTTGGCGCCTTCCGGCAGGGGGCGGCCTGTCAGCTTTTCGCGCAGCAGGAATTCAAGTGCGGGCGCAAGGATCGCTTCGGGTTCCTCGGCGCCCATGGCAAATTCGCCGGACTTGCTGCGATGTTCCAGCACGGCATCGAGATTGTTCGCTGTGCCCCGCATGGCATTGGCGCCGAGGCTTTCGATGCGCGCATGTTCTGCGGCGTCGTATACCCGGCGCGGAAGTTCACCCTGCGGACGATGCTGGAGGTGGGCCGCTTCATTATGGTGGGCTCGGCGGAGCGCCACGGCATCGGCCTCACCGCGGATGCGGGCCGCAACAGGTGCGGGCACCTCGACCGGCGGAGGGCGCAAGACGATACGGGCCGCATCTGAGCCTGCATCATTGCCAAAGCCGACTTCGACCTCGCGGTCCGCGCTCATCGCCTTGGTGGTGGCGGCAAGGGCCTGTTTGAAGAGTTCCTGCGGGCTTGTGTCCTTCGCCATCACTGCACCGCGTCTGAGAACAGGTCCAGCGTGCGTTTGAAGGCGAGGGCATCACTGGCCGCGTCATGATCGTCGGAGCCCTGACGGGCAAAGCCGTGGCCGGCCTCATAGATGTGAACCTGCACGTCCTTGCGGGCAGCGGTGAAGGCCTCGACGCCGTCCATGGGAATGTGAGGATCATTTCTGCCGAAATGCGCCGCAACCGGACATCTCGGTTCGGCCGTTTGGAAGGACGGCAACAGGCTGCCATAATAGGCCGAAGCCGCAACAATGCCCCTCAGGCGGCAGGCGGCGAGGTAGGCAATCGATCCGCCATAGCAAAAGCCGGTGATGAAGACCGGACGTTCCAGGGCATCAACACAGGCGCCAATATCGGCCATCGCCGCATCCAGCCCGTTGGCGCGGGCATAACCAGCCCCTTCCGTCATCGCTTCGACTGAATGGTCTTCACGGGCAAAGCCGGGTTTCTGGCGGTCAAACATGGATGGCAGGAGCACTTCATAGCCTTCGGCCGCAAAGCGCTCGCCGGCGCGGATCATGTCGGAATTGATGCCGAAAATTTCCTGCACGACAATCAGACCACCCTTGCGCACGCCTTTTGCTTCGATGCGCACGGCGCCGAAGGTAAAGCCGTCATGGCTTTTAAGGGTCAGGCTGGTCATGGTCATACAGGTGTCTCCGCTCAGGCGACCTTCACCATCAGTGCGCTCTCGGGCAGTTCCTCGGCGAAGCAGCGCTGGTACATCTCGGCCACGAGTGGCCGCTCAAGTTCATCGCACTTGTTGAGGAAGGTCATGCGGAAGGCATGGCCGAGGTTCTGGAAGATCGCATAGTTTTCAGCCCATGTGATCACTGTCCGCGGGCTCATCACGGTGGAGAGGTCTCCGGCCATGAAGGCGTTACGGGTAAGATCGGCCAGGGTGACCATCTTGGAGAGGGTGTCATCATCCACGCCGGTCGCCTTGGTTTTCACGATCTCGACTTCGGCGTCGTGCTCCAGATAGTTCAGCGTGGTGACAATGCTCCAGCGGTCCATCTGGCCCTGGTTCAGCTGCTGCGTGCCGTGATAGAGGCCCGTCGTGTCGCCGAGGCCAACCGTATTCGTGGTGGCGAACAGGCGGAAAAACGGGTTCGGCGCGATGACGCGGTTCTGGTCGAGCAGCGTGAGCTTGCCGCTGGCTTCCAGAACGCGCTGGATCACGAACATGACGTCCGGACGGCCGGCGTCATATTCGTCGAAACAGATGGCGACCGGACGCTGGAGCGCCCAGGGCAGGATGCCTTCACGGAATTCGGTGATCTGCTTGCCCTCTTTAAGGACAATCGCATCCTTGCCGACCATGTCGATCCGGCTGACATGGCTGTCGAGGTTGACCCGGATCATCGGCCAGTTGAGGCGCGCAGCGATCTGCTCGATATGGGTCGACTTGCCTGTGCCGTGATAGCCCTGAACCATGACGCGGCGATTGTGCTCGAAGCCGGCCAGAACGGCCATCGTGGTTTGCGGGTCGAACCGGTAGGACGGGTCGATTTCGGGCACGTATTCGGTGCGGGTTTTGAAGCCGTGAACGGTCATGGCCGTGTCGAGGCCGAAGACCTTCTTCACGTTGACTTTTTCTGTTGGCTTCAGGCCCTCAAGGGCATCGGTTTCGCTCATTACAGTCATGGAATTTCAGTCTCGTCGGGGAGGATATGTGGTTTCAGTATAGGTTCTAGCACGCAAGACGCACACGCCTAGTGCGACGTAGGGGAAAACACAGATCGTGGTTGGCGCGAGCGTACAACTTGACCGCGTGCCGAGACAGCCTCTAGCTGGTGAAATGGCTGAATTTGTACTTTATGGCACGCCCGGATGGGGCTCTGCGCTGGTAGAGGCCCAACTTGATTATTATGGACTGGACTACCGCTTCGAGACGGTCGGCGACCTGTTCACGGATCCGGAAGCGCGCGCCAAGCTCGAAAACGTCAATCCGCTGAAGCAGATTCCGACGCTGGTTCTGCCGGACGGGCAGGTGATGACGGAGAGTGCCGCGATCACGCTCTGGCTCGCGCAGCATACGGGACGGGATGATCTTGTCCCGGAAAACGGCGCGCCGGAACAGGCCGCCTTCCTGCGATGGCTGATCTATCTCGTGGCGAATATCTACCCGACCTTCACCTATGTGGATGACCCGTCCCGCTTTGTCAGCGTTGAGGCGGCGCAGGCGCCCTTCAAGGCCGCCGTCGCCGCCTATCGTGAGCGGCTGTGGAGCATTGTCGAGCAGACTGCAGGAGCGCCGTGGTTCCTCGGCGAACGGTTTTCGGCGCTGGACCTTTATGTCGGTGTCATGGTGCACTGGACGCCCCGCGAGCCATGGTTTTCGGCCAACGCGCCGAAACTCGATTCAATTTCCACGAGGGCCAAAGCAATTGAATCACTTCAGCCATTTTGGATGCGGAATTTCCCGGACGCCTAGTTCAGCGCCGTCCACACGACTTGACCGCCGACCATGGTCATCAGCGGCTTGGCCTGAAGGATTTCCGCTTCGGGCACGGTCATCAGGTCGCGGTCGAAGACGGTGAAATCGGCGAGCTTGCCGGGCTCGATCGTGCCGAGATCATCTTCCTCAAAGGCGGCGTAGGCGGCGTTGCGCGTGAACAGCGCGAGCGCCTCTTCCCGTGTCAGGGCCTGTTCCGGGTGCCAGCCTTCGGCGGATTCGCCCTTGAGGCTCTTGCGGGAGACGGCGGCGTAGAACTCGATCAGCGGAGAGCCGACCTCGACGGGCGCATCGGATCCGCCCGCCACGACCGCGCCGCTATCCCACAGGCTGCGCCAGGCATATGCCCCCGCGAGACGGTCCATACCGAGGCGTGAAGGGGCAAAGAAGAGGTCGCCAATGGCATGCGAAGGCTGCATCGAGGCAACGAGGCCATCCGCGCCGACGCGCGGAATGTCGGCAAGCGCGAAGTTCTGGGCATGTTCGATGCGCCAGCGATGGGAGCCGTCATAGCCGCCCGCCTCGACCGCCTCGAGGATGCGCCGGTCGGCCAGATCGCCTATGGCATGGATGGCGAGCTGGACACCTGCAGCATCGGCCCGGGCCATGATGGCGGCGAGGTCTTCCGGGTTCATCAGGGCGAGCCCCGATGTATCGGGACGGTCGCTATAGGGCTCGATCAACAGGGCGCCGCGACTGCCGAGAGCGCCGTCCATGTAGATCTTCACGGCGCGGTTGGTGATCGTGTCGGTTTCCATCTTCCGGCCTGCGGCAATGTCGAAACCTTCAACATCGAGCGCATTGTAGAGCCGGATCGGCAGGCGACCCGCCTTGTCCAGTTCTTCCATCAGGGGGATTTCTTCGGGCCCGACGCTCATATTGTGGCCGCCGGTCCAGCCGCGTGAAGCATAGAGTTTTGCGCCCGTTTCGAGGGCGGTCTTCAGGCCTTCGGCATCCGGCGCAGCCATCAGGGGCGCGACGAGATTCATCGCATTGTCGATGAGGAGGCCATTGGGCGAACCGTCTTCATTGCGCTCCACGCGGCCGCCTTCAGGATCGGGCGTGTCTTTTGTGATCCCAGCGGCAGCGAGCGTCGCCGCGTTCACGACCATGGCATGCCCGTCGGAGCGCTGCAGGATGACCTTGTGGTCAGGGCTGATCGGATCAAGGTCTGATGCCATGGGCATGCGCGCCTCAGGCCAGCCGGTTTCGATCCAGCCGCGACCGAACACGACAGAGCCAGGCGCCTTGTCCGCCACTTCAGCTCCAACACGGCTGACAAGTTCAGCGACGGAGGCGGTGCCTTCAAGGTTCAGGGTCAATTCGCGCTGGCCGACGCCCAACAAGTGAACGTGCGCATCCGTAAAGCCGGGAAACATCACCCCGCCCTTGAGGTCGATCAGCGTGACTTCGTCTGCGCTCCAGTCTTTCGAAGCTGGCGGGACGGTGGCCATGATGCGTCCGTCAGGGCCGACAATCACGGCTTCTACAGTCGGCTGCTGCGGATTACCTGTATAGATCGTGCCGCCCGTAATGACGGTGACATTTGAGGCGATCTCCACTTCAGGCGCAGGTGTCGCAGTGCTACTGCAAGCGGCCAGCACGATGGCGAAAAGTGCGAGGCAGGGGGTGCGCATGGGCGGCATCCTTCCGGTCAGGTCTGAAGATGACCGAGCAGACGGTGCGCATAGCGGGAAGTCAAGTTTATCGTCGTCAAGCAAACAAAAACGCGCCCCCGAGGGAGCGCGTTTTTCAGTTTGCCGGTCGCAAGGAGCGATCAGGCGGCAGCAGCAACGGCTTTTTTAGCGATGTCGCGCTTGATCTTGAGGGCTTTGGACGAAAGCTTGTCGTCCTTTGCCTTGGCCAGGAACCCGTCAAGGCCGCCGAGCTTGTCGACGGTGCGCAGGGCTTTCGCCGCGATGCGCATCTTGAATTTCTGGTCGAGGGCTTCGGAATGAAGCGTCACGTCGATCAGGTTCGGCAGGAACCGGCGCTTGGTTTTCACCTGGGAGTGGCTCACCAGGTGGCCAACGATCGGCTTGGTGCCGGTAAGTTCACATTCGCGGGACATGGGCCTCGCTCCGATTGCATGTTCAGGGTTGTCTCGAAGGCGCGTCGTTACACAGTAGGAGGGGGCCGTGTCAACTGCGAAGCCACAGGCGATGTACGAGTTTTACAGCCCCATGTCATGGCCTGTCATGAATCTTGAGTGCAACCAGTCGCTTGATTGGGGCATTATAGGGGCAATCTTGTTCAGGCGCCGTTGGTGTTGCACCCTTATATAAGAGTGCGATGGGCTCCAATCCGAAGGATACGACCTGATGAAACGCGCATACCTGCTTGCTTCCGGCCTTGCACTCGCACTGGCTGGCATCGCCGTGGCCGATACGTCGGGCGTCAGCAGCGCAACTGCGCCGACCGTTCTGGCGGGCGTGAAGGCTGGAACGCCGACACGCATGATATACGAACTGGAAGCCAAGGCGTATGTGCTGTTCATCCCGGCGACGGGACGTGCGAGCTTTACCGTCGACATGAAGCCCGACAATTACGTCATCAATTCCCGGGTCAAGGTGACCGGCATTGCGGACTGGTTCGTCAATTATGACATGGTTCTGCAGGCGTCCGGCTATACGCGCGACAATGGCCTGAAGACCTATTCCTATGTTTCGCAGAACCGCGACGGAAAGAAGAACCGCCGCGTGAACCTGACAATCGGCCTGGACAGCTTCAAGATGAAGGCCGATCCTGAGTTCGGAAACCTGGGCGATCCCGCCGCAACGACCGAGCAGGTGTTGAAGACGAATGACCCGATCACGGCGCTGATCACGTTTGCGCTGGAGCCCCGCGCACCGGGCGCCGACCCGTGCGGCGGGCCGATCCGTATCTTTGACGGACGCCAGCTGACGTACCTCCACCTGAAAAATGCCGGCATGAAACAGGTCAAGACCGATGCCTGGTCGGGCAATGCCATTGAATGCCATGTGACGATGGAAAAAGTCGCCGGCTACAAGAAGGGCGAGTCCAACAAGGACAACCTCTCAGGTATTGATGGGCCGCTGCGCATGTGGCTGGCCCCGCTGGAAAACGGCGCGACAGTGCCTGTGAAGATCGTCGCCGACACGGACAAGATCGGAAAGATTACGCTTCAGGCCAAGAAATTGCGGTTTGAGCCGATCGTGACGGAAGAAGCGGCTGTCACCTCTGATGGTCAGTAAGGGCAGGGGCAACACGCCTCTGCTTGCGGGCTCTATTCATGATCGTCCTTGGGCAAGAGGCGCAGGGCGGCAATGAGGTCTGTCATGTCCTCTGGCAGCGGCGCCTCGAAGTGAAGGTCCTCTCCCGTAATCGGATGGACGAAGCCTAGCACGGCGGCGTGGAGGGCTTGACGTTCGAACCGGCGGGCCGCGTCGCGGGCCGTATCGAAGTCCTCGCCTGAGCCCCAAGCCGTGACGCCTTTTGAACGGCCATAGACCGGGTCGCCGATCAGGCTGGCGCCGACATGACTCATATGAACACGGATCTGGTGTGTGCGGCCTGTCTCGAGCGTGCATTGGATAAGGGCAGCAGCGGGAAGGCCGGTTCCCTTGTCGCGCAGGCCGAATGTTTCGAGCGCCTTATAATGTGTGATGGCCTCGCGGCCATGGGTGCCGTCTGGATTGCGCACGACGGCCATTTTCTTGCGGTCGCCGGTAGCCCGGGCAATCGGCTCGTCGATCGTGCCGGATAGTGGGCGGGGCGCGCCGCGTGTGACGGCGAGATATGAGCGTTCAATATCATGGGTGGCGAAGAGGGCGGACAGCCCGACATGGGCCGCTTCGGTCTTGGCCGCGACCATTACGCCGGTCGTCAGCTTGTCGAGCCGATGAACAATGCCCGGGCGCTCAACGCCGCCAATGCCGGGCAACTGGCCCTCGCAATGGAAGAGAAGCGCATTGACCAGCGTGCCGTCCCAGCTGCCGGGCGCCGGGTGAACGGCCATGCCCGAAGCCTTGTTGATGATGATGAGGTGTTCGTCTTCGAACAGGATTTCGAGCGGAATGTCTTCGGGTTGCGGGACAGCCGGCACAGGCTCGGGCAGGGCCAATGTGTAGGTGCTGCCCTCGACAACGGCCTTGCGCGGATCATCAGTTGGCACGCCATTGATCATGACGGCGCCTTCCTTGATCAGGGATTTGGCACGTGAACGCGAGAGGGACCCTGCCTTCTCGGCGAGGAAGCTGTCGAGGCGCAGGCCGGCATCTGTTGCGCTGGCGGTGAGAGAAATCTTTTCCATTTGCACCCTTATAGACTTCGCGTTCGCCAAGCGTCATTCAGTTGTCGTAGTCGCGCCTTACAAGCGGCGCGAACTCACTGGAGGATATCATGAGCGCAGTTACCCGACGTGGCCTTCTTGGCGCCGCAGCCACCGGAGCCCTTAGCCTTGCCGCGTGTGCAAAGCCAGCCACCAATGCATTGGCGCCCGCCGCACCGGCCTATGAGGGCGAGGTTTCCTTCGACCACGGGGTGGCATCCGGCGACCCGCTGCCGACCCGGATGATCCTCTGGACACGCGTCACGCCCAAGTCCGGCACGGGCGCGATCCCGGTGCGTTATGCCGTGTTTGCATCAGGTGACAGCGAGACACCGCTTATTACCGGCATGACCAGCGCCGAGGCCTCGCATGATTTCTGCGTGAAAGTGGACGTGGCAGGCCTCAGCCCGGCAACCGTTTACACATATCGCTTCACCGCCCTCACCAGCGCTGGCGATATCGCCTCGCCGGAGGGCCGGACACGTACGACAGCCGCATCGGGCACAACGCCTGTGCGCCTCGGTGTGGTCTCGTGTTCCAACTGGCAGTTCGGCTATTTCAACGCCTACAAGGCCCTTGCCGCCGAGCCAGACCTCGACGCGATCATTCACCTTGGCGACTATCTCTATGAATACGGTGTCGACGGTTACGGGTCGGAAACGGCCGAAGCCCTGGGTCGCCTGCATGAGCCTGCAACGGAAATCGTCTCGCTCGACGACTATCGCAAGCGCCATGCGCAATACAAGACAGACCCGAACTTGCAGGCCGCCCATGCCGCCGCGCCTTGGATATGCACTTGGGACGACCATGAGAGCGCCAATGACAGCTACCGCACCGGCGCTGAAAACCACAATCCGGACAAGGGTGAAGGTGAATGGTCTGATCGCAAGCTGCGCGCCATTCAGGCCTATTTCGAATGGATGCCGATGCGCGAACCGGAATCGGGCAACATTACCTCGGCCGTCTGGCGCGACTTCACCTTCGGCGATGTGGCGACCATCTTCGCGACGGAGACCCGACTGACGGGACGCTCACCCAGCATAGGCTGGACGGATGCCGTGACCACATCCGACCAGACCGAAATGATGGCCCAGATCGAGGCGCATCTGAAAGTCATCAATGATCCCGCGCGCACCATGATGGGCGCCGCGCAGGAAGCCTGGATTGACAAGGGCCTGAAGGAATCGGTCGCGGACGGCAAAACATGGCAGGTTATGGCCAACCAGGTGATGATGGCCCGCGTCGCCCTGCCGGACATGTCGAAAGCCTTCACGCCTGAGCAAATCTCGCAGGCAATCCCGCAAGTGCAGCAGATGATCGGCTTCTCGGCTCTCGGCCTCCCCTTCAATCTGGATGCCTGGGACGGTTATCCTGCCGCGCGCGGACGGCTTTACGACAGTGTCGAGACAGCGGGGGCCCGCCTTGTGACGCTGACGGGCGACATCCATTCGGCCTGGGCGGACACCCTTGTTGACGACAAGGGCGAACGCGTCGGCGTGGAATTCGTAACCACATCGATCACCTCACCCGGCATCAGCGCCTATATCACCGACGTGCCGGATCTGGGCCAGCGCTTTGCCGATGCCAACCCTGAAGTTGAATGGCACGATCCGGAAGGCCACGGCTATATCCTGATGACGCTGACGCCAGAGCGCGTGACCGGCGAATTCGTCAAAGTGTCGACAGTCCTTTCGGCCGACTTCACGGCAGAGCGCGTTGCAACTTATGAAGTGACGCCGGAAGCCAAAGGTGTCTCGGCCCTGACGCGGGCCTAAGATCCTAATCGAGCAAGCCGGAGAGGCGCATGCGGCCCCCATCGAGCCGCAGCGCCTCGCCGGTAATGAAGGCGGCCTCGGGCGAAGCCAGGAAACGGCAGGCATCGGCTATTTCATCGGCCTGCGCCGTGCGCCCCAGCGGCGTGCGGCGTGTCGTCCAGCTCTGGACGCGCTCCTCGCTCGACCTCACGGCGACGATGGCATTCACACGAATGGACATCTCGGCGAGTTCAACGGCGCCAGCGCGCATGACGCCAAGCACACCATTCTGCGAAATGGTTTCGGTGAACTGGCCCGGCATGGAGGCAATGGCCGAGTAGGAGAGAACGAAAGTGATCGTTCCCTTCTGCCGCAGGCGCTCGACGCCGACAGTCGGCAGGTCTTCCTGCTCAGACAGGCGCTCGGCAAAGACCTGCAGGGCCAGTGCCGTACCGCGAACGGATTTCGCGATCGCCTTGTCGAATTTATCGCTGGCAAAGTCGAGCAACGTGTCCGGCGCTTCCAGTTCGGGAATGATGACCGCATTATCGATGCGACCAAAACCTTCGACGGCGGCCGTGAAGGCATTGCGCAGGCCAAGGCGCGTGTGGAGTTCGCCATGGTGGAGCACAACATCCTCCGGCACGGCATTGCGCGCCGTTGTAAGGCGTTCGGCGCTCGGATCAGCCGCCATGACGCGGTGGCCGGTTTCGCTGAAGCGGCGCGCGATGGCATCGCCGACTTCCCGGCCAAGGCCGAGGATTGCTGTGACGGGTTCGCCCATGGCGGCTATTCCCCGGCTGTTTCAGGCGGCGCAGACGTTACGCGGGTGGGATTCCGGATATCGTCACCCAGAATGGCGAGCCGGTCGTTCAGCCTGTGCAGGGCGGCGAGAATTTCACCGAGCAGTCTAACAGTCACAAACAGGAAGATGATCAGCGCAAAACCAAACGCAAGCCGGGTCAGCGCCATGAGGACATGACCTTTGAACAAGGCCAGCAAGGCCCCGAAAAGGACGAAGAGCGCAGCCATCAAAAGCGCCAGGCCAAGGATGGCTGTGGCCAGTTTCACCGCGCCGAGTGTCATCGGTCGGTCTTGGTCTAGAATATCTCGCATGGGTCGTCCTCCGCCCGTTGCTTGCACCAGTTACCGGCGCACCGGCGGAGGACCTGTTCCGCCTTTACTGCGCTAGCTGGCCTTCAACCATTGCAGTTCTTCTTTAATCTTGAGTTTCTGTCGCTTCAAATCCTTTAGCTCAAGTGTATCCGCCGCCGGGCGCTTCTGGGTTTGAGAAATCTTCTCGTCCAGTTCGCGGTGTTTGTTGGCGAGCTCACTGATCCGACCGTTGAGCGACATGGGCAGTCTCCTTCTGCGGTTAAGAACTTGTGTCTTTATTGCAACACTAAATCATAGAAGGATGCCGGAGTTAAGGGGCCTGACCGCGCATTTCGTGAGTTTAATAGTCTCGGATCAAGCGTGGAGCGTCCGGCCCGATTTCCTGCGCGCTTTTTGGGCGAACATGTCCTGATCAGCCAAAGCGACCAGCGTATCGGCGTCCTGCCCCTCCCGCCATTCGGCAACCCCGCAGGACGCGCCGATATGGACCTTCGGCACAGCCTCATCCTCGCCATTGCAGACAATCAACTGGTCGATCAGGTGAGTCAGCTGTCTCGCCTTTGCGAGGCTGTCTGCGTGAGTGGCCTGTGCGAGCACAATTCCGAACTCGTCTCCGCCGAGGCGCCCGACAATGTCGGTTTCGCGCGTATTCTTCATCAAGATATCCGAAATGCGCAGCAGGACATCGTCACCGGCAGCATGTCCGAAGACATCGTTGACCTTCTTGAAATGGTCGAGATCGATGAAAATCAGCGAAAGTGGCGTGCGGAAGCGACCAGCCAGTGCAATTTCGCGCCGTACCTCACGCTCGAAGGCCCGGCGGTTGAAGACCGGGCAGAGCGCGTCATTGTCGGCGAGAAGTTCGGCATCGGCGAGTTCCGCGCGCAGGCGCACCGCTTCTTCACGCAGCGCGATCACCTCTTCGCTGAGGGCCTCCAGCGCTGCCCGTTCGCGGCGACCAAGCGCGGCGAGATCGACCCCCAGAATGTCGAGTAGGGCGCGGCGTTGATCCTGCGAAACCTGATGGAATTCTTCCGTCATGAGCAGAGGATATACGTGATTTGTGACGAGGGGGAGACGTGCAGCAGATGATTCACCTGTGACGTGTAAACAGGGCGCCAGTTGACCGCGCGCGCGGCATTCTTATGGTGCGCGCTTTCTGGCGCCAAGGATCCTCACAACCATGACCACGCTTCCGAAAGTCGGTATCATCATGGGCAGTCAGTCTGACTGGCCGGTCATGCGCCATGCGGCTGCCATTCTTGAAGAAATGGGCGTGCCACACGAAGCGAAGATCGTTTCCGCGCACCGCACACCTGACCGCCTGACCGAATATGCCAAGGCTGCCAAGGGCCGCGGCCTGAAAGTGATCATTGCGGGCGCAGGCGGCGCGGCGCACCTGCCCGGCATGACGGCGGCCATGACTCCGCTGCCCGTCCTAGGGGTGCCGGTTCAGTCGAAGACCCTGTCGGGGCTCGATAGCCTCCTCTCCATAGTCCAAATGCCGCGCGGCGTTCCGGTCGGTACCTTGGCCATTGGCGAAGCTGGGGCAGTGAATGCCGGCCTTATGGCCGCAGCCATCATTGCGCTCAACGACGAGGCCGTTGCCGACAAGCTCGATGCCTATCGCGCCTCCCAGACTGATGGCGTCGCAGAGGTTCCCGAGGGATGACTGGCTTGCCACCCGGCGCCGTGATCGGGATCCTTGGCGGCGGACAGTTGGGCCGGATGCTGGCAGTGGCCGCGAGCCAGCTCGGCTTTGATGTGCATGTCTTCTGCCCCGAAGATGATGCCCCTGCTGCGCGCGTTGCCATGAAACACTGGCAGGCTGACTATGACGACGATGGCGCGCTTTCAGGCTTCGCCCGCGCCTGCGATGTCGTCACGCTGGAATTCGAGAATATCCCGGTCAGCGCCGTGGAAGCGATTGCGGCCACGGGCACCCCGTTGCATCCGGGCGCGAAATCGCTCGCCGTGTCGCAGGACCGGGCTGACGAAAAGGCGTTCCTCAACAGCATCGGCATTGCGACGGCGAACTATCGGTCTATCGACAATGAGGCCGATATCGCCCCAGCCCTTTTGGAACTCGGCGGCAAGGGTGTGCTGAAAACACGCCGCGACGGGTATGACGGCAAGGGACAAGCCTGGCTCAAGGCTGAAAGTGACATCTCTGCGGGCTGGCAAGCTGTTGGCGGCGCGCCTTGCGTGCTGGAAGCCGCCGTGGCCTTCGAACGCGAGATTTCGGTCATCGTTGCCCGGTCCAGTAGCGGCGAGACCGCCAGCTGGGCACCGCCCCGCAATGTACATGAAGAGGGCATCCTGGCCCGCTCTACCGTTCCTTCCGGCCTATCACGTGAGGTTGAGGTGGAAGCGCGCCGGCAGGCCGTGTCGCTGGTCGATGCGCTGGGTCATGTCGGCGTTCTGGCACTCGAATTCTTCGTCATGGCGGATGGCAACCTAATCGCCAATGAGTTTGCCCCGCGCGTTCACAATTCCGGCCACTGGACGCCGGAAGCCTGCCAGACAGGCCAGTTTGAACAGCACATACGCGCCATTGCGGGATGGAAGCTGGGCGACACGCATCGGCTTTTTGATGCGGAGATGCTAAACCTGATCGGGAAGGCAGGCCTGATTGATCCGGCCATGCTGGCCCCGAACGAGACGCTGACACTCTATGGCAAGCGCGAAGCGCGCGCCGGACGCAAGATGGGCCATATCACCACGCGCCTCGGACCGCGAAAGGACTAAGCCCATGCTGCTTCCCGTATCGACCTGGCAGGACATCGAACGCTGGCTCACGAAGTCGCGCACCATCGTCATCCCGATCGGCTCAATGGAACAGCACGGGCCGAACGGCTTTATCGGCACAGATGCGCTTTGCCCGGAAATCATCGCGCGCCATGCCGAAAGCCTCGCGCCGGATGACATTCTCGTCGGCCCGACCTTCAATGTGGGCTGCGCGCAGCACCACCTTGGCTTTCCCGGCACGATCACGCTGCGGCCGACGACCATGATCGCAGCCATGACAGACTGGACCGAGAGCCTGATGCGCCACGGATTCGAACGGCTTTACTGGTACAATGGTCATGGCGGCAATATCCACACGATCGAGGCGGCGTTCAGCGAGATCCACGCAAGGCGCAGTTTCGACCCGCGCGGCGCGGACAATCGCCCCGGCCTGTCGCTGAAGCGGCGCGACTGGTGGGACTTCAGGGATGTGATGGGGCTTTGCAACAAGCTCTATCCTGTCGGCCATGGCAGCCACGCGACCGCCTCAGAAGTTTCGGTCACCTATCATGCCTATCCGGAGCGCGCCCGGCCGGAGGTCGAGATGAGCCCGAAAATCGCGCCCAATGGCAAGGTCGGCGACGCCGTCCAGTACCGCAGCGATTTTCCGGATGGCCGGATCGGGTCCGACCCGACCCAGTCCAATGCTGAGGATGGCGGCAAGATTGTCGAGGCCGCCGCCAAAGCCATGCTGGAAGACGTTGCACGCTTTTCTGCATGAAATGTCATGCCTGACGGCAGCGGGGACTCTGGCCACGCGCGGCGAAGGGCGATATCACCTTAGGCTTCCAGAAAGGTGCGCGAACCAGATACATGCTCGACATTCAGAGGCTGGAAAAATCATTTGGCGCAAAGCATGCTGTGCGCGGGGTGTCCTTCCGGCTCGAGAAGGGCACGGTGCTGGGCTTTCTCGGACCCAATGGCGCCGGCAAATCCACGACCATGCGCATGATTGCCGGCGTGCTGGAGCCGGATGCCGGCGACGCATTGATTGATGGCAAGTCCATTCTCGCTAACCGGCGCGAAGCCCAGCGGGCGCTTGGCTACCTACCCGAAGGCGCCCCCCTCTACGAAGACATGACCCCGCCGGAATTCCTGGTCTTCATGGCATCAGCGCGTGGCATGAACGGTGTGGCTCGCAAGAACGGTGTGGAGCGCGCCATCGCCGACGCGCGCATCTCCACCGTATGTGACCAGCGCATCGGCTCCCTTTCCAAAGGCTACCGCAGGCGCGTGGGCCTTGCCGGGGCCATCCTTCATGATCCACCCGTCCTGCTGCTTGACGAACCCACCGACGGGCTCGACCCCAATCAGAAACGCGCCGTGCGCGCGCTTATTGCCCGCATGGCGCCGCACAAGGCGATCCTGATATCGACGCATACGCTGACTGAAGTCCCCGCCATGTGTTCGCGCGCGATTGTGGTCGACCGCGGCATGGTGATTGCCGATGACACGCCGGAAGCGCTGGGCCGGCAATCCGAGGACGGGACTCTGGAGGGCGCTTTCACCCGCCTGACCGACCAGGCCGAGGCGGAATCGGCATGATGACGTGGCTGCGCGAACAATTCGGGGGGTTCACCGCCACCTATCGACGCGAACTGGGCGCCTATTTCGCGACACCCATGGCCTATGTCTTCCTCGCTGTCTTCCTGCTCGCATTAGGCGTCTTCACCTGGGAGGCCTCCCGCTTCTTCGATACCGGTTCTGCCGACCTTGCCCCCTTCTTCGTCTGGCATCCCTGGCTCTACATGATCTTCCTGCCGGCCCTCGCCATGCGGCTCTGGGCAGATGAGCGATCGGCCGGGACGGATGAACTCCTCCTCTCGCTGCCACTCGGCATGCCGGGATTGGTGCTTGGCAAACTGCTGGCCGCATGGACCGTTGCGGGTGCCGGTCTCGCGCTGACGGCGCCCATGTGGGTGACGGTCAATGTGCTCGGCAGCCCGGACAATGCGGCCATCATGCTGACCTATCTGGTGAGCTTCCTGATGGCCGGGGCGTATCTCTCGATCGGCGCCGCCATATCGGCCCTTACCGGCAGCCAGGTGACCGCCTTCGTTATCAGCGTGGTCATTGCCTTTGTGTTCACGGCGGCCGGTTGGCCACTCGTCCTGTCAGGCGTGAAGTCCGTGTTCGGAACGGGCGGCGCTGAACTTGTTGCCTCATTCTCCTTCCTGACCCAGTTTGAAGGCGCTCAGCGTGGCGTACTGGAATTGCGCGCCATCGTATTCTTCACCGGCTTTACCGCCTTCTGGGCCACGCTGAATGGCCTCTGGGCGACGCGGCAGAGGCTTGGATAGGATGAAGGCGAAGCATTACATGTTCGCCGCCACGGCATTGGCTGCCACGATCTTCGTGTCGGGCAATCTGGTCATGCAAAAGCTGCTGTCCGGCGCCCGCGTGGATTTCACACAGAACAATCTCTACACGCTGTCGCAGGGCACGAAGGACACGCTGAGAGGCGTCGCCGAGCCGGTCGAAATCACCTTTGTTTATACGCGCGGTGTGGGACAGGAATATCCGGCAGTGCGGGCCTATGCAGCGCGCGTGCGGGAATTGCTGGAGGCTTATCGCAGCCAGTCCCATGGTCAGGTGATCGTTCGCGAGATTGATCCCTCACCCTTTTCCGAGTCTGAGGACGAGGCGCTTGCTGCAGGCATAACGGCGGTAAGCACGAGTGGCACGGACCCACTCTATTTTGGTATTATCGGCCGCAACGCCATAGACGACCAACGCGTCATTCCCTTCCTGGCACCCGAACACGAAGTCACACTCGAATATGACCTGACGCGCATGGTTGCGCGGCTGGATGATCCGGATCCACCGCGTGTCGGTATCCTCTCCTCCCTGCCCGGCATGACCGCGCCCGGCGGCGAAGGTGGCTATACGCTCCTGTCGGACATTGCGAAATCGTTTGAAATCGTTCCGATCTCGGAAGAGTTCCAGTCCCTGCCGGAGGACCTGGATGTGCTCTTCCTTGCGCACCCGCCTGAATTGGCGCCGCGGCAGGAATGGCTGATCGACCAATACATTCTGCGGCATGGCCGGGCCGTGATCATGGTGGACCCTGCCGCCAAGACCGCTGTCGGCAGCAGCATGTTCGATCGGGGCAATGATCACCCCCGTTCCGATCTTGGCATCCTGGGCAAAGCCTGGGGCGTGAGCCTGTCCGAAGACGCCGTGGCGGATGCGGCGAACGCATTGCCGGTGCCGGTCGATACAGGCAATGGCCGCACGGAAGAACTGGCACACCCCCTGTTCATCGGCGCGCCGTCAGCAGACATGAACCGGGACGACCTTGTAACGGCTGACCTTACGCGGACGGTCAATTTCGGCGCGCCGGGCGCATTCGTTACAGCGACGTTGCCGGACGGGGTCAGTTTTTCACCCCTCATCGAGACCGGGCCCAGCCCCTCTTATATCGATGCAGCCGAAGCCGTTCGAGACATGACGCCTGGCGATGTCCTCAAATCCTACAAGACAGCGCCGGAGCCGCTGGTTCTCGCGGGCCGACTTTCGGGACCGCTTGTCACGGCCTTTCCGGCAGGCGCGCCCGCCTTGGACGAACCGTCCGATCCGACGCTGGCCGATTTGATGCGCGCAGAGGCGGCCAACGCACCGCCGCATATCGGCGAGAGCGAGACGGATGCAGAGATTGTCCTGATTGCCGATGTCGACACGATTGCGGATGATTTCTACATCGTGCCGGGTCGTGGCACGGTCGTTGCCGATGACGGCGCATTGGTGCTGAATGCGCTTGATGCCCTTTCCGGCGGCGGTGAGTTGTCGCGGCTTCGCTCGCGCTCGCCGAGCCTGCGGCCGATGACCCGCATCGACAAGATGCGCGAAAGCGCCGAGGCCAAATATTTCCGCCAGCAGGCCGAGCTGGAAAGCCGCCTGAAGACGGCCCAAGCCCGGCTTGAAGAGCTTCAGGAAATTGGCGCTGCAGACGGTTTTTTCTCTGGTGACCTGGAGGCTGATCTCAGCGATTCCGAAAGAGCAGAGCTGACGAAGTTGCGAGCCGACATTATCGAGTTGCGCGGCCGCCTGCGCGGTATCGAGCGCGATTATCGCCGCGAGATTGACCGCCTTGAGGGAACACTCAAGGTCATCAATATCTGGGGTGGCCCTCTCCTCGTTGGTCTGATCGGCCTGCTTGTCTGGCGCCGCCAGCGTCATCGTCAGGGGCGCAGCAAATGATCGACATTCGCCACGGTCAACGCGTGCGCCGGCTGCAGATGCTCGCCGTACTTGCGGGCCTGCTCACCGTGCTCGCCATCTTTCTGAATATAGGCGGAAATGAAACACCGCAGTCGACGGGACGCATGGGCAAGCCGGTCTTGCCTGATTTTGCGGAAGCGCGGGCCGATGCGGCAGAAATACGGATTACCCTGGCAGATGAATCGTATAGCCTGATCAATAGCCCCGACGGCTGGACCCTCAAGGGATCGGGTGGCTATCCGGTGCGCGCCGACCGTCTGGCGAGCCTTGCCGGAGGCCTCGGCGATCTCACATGGGGCGAAGGCCGTACACGCGACCCCGGCAAGATGAACCGGATCGGCCTCGGCGATCCGCGTGACGGGGGCACAGGGGCCCTGATCGAGATCATCAACGAGGCGGGGACCGTTACCGCCTCGCTTATCACGGGCCGCAAGGGTTCGATTGTGTATGCCCGGCTGCCCGGCGAAGAGCAGGCCTTCCGCGTGAATGGCGACCTGCCACCGCTTTACAATCACGACGCCTGGCTGGACCTCGATATCATCGACATCCATTCAGACGCGGTATCGGCCGTCCGCCTGTTTGATGCGCGCGGCAACAGCCTCTACCTGCAACGCTCGGTCGGCAGCAGTGATCGCAGTTTCCGGCCTGCTCCGCCCTATCAGGATTATCGTCTCGTCAGCCGGATTGCCGCCTCTACGCCTGCACTGGCGCTGACGCGCTTTCAGCCGATAGGCGTCAAACCCGCCAGCAAGCTGACAACCCGGCCCGTCGCGCGCAACATAACGGAAACGCATGACGGGCTGGAAGTCGACCTTCAGGCCTATAAGGAGCCGGATGGATATTTCGTCACCCTGCGGGCGATCGAAGCCGGCGAAGGCGCACAGCGGGGCAGCACGATCAATCAGAAAGCCTCCGGCTGGGCCTTCGAGCTGACCGAATTTGACTGGAATGAATTCACGCCCATGATTTCATCCATCGTCCGGCCGCCGCAACCAAGCGACACGGCCTCTCCAGCCCAGCCATGAGAATGAGCTTGAGCAGGCCGATAAAGTAACTGTAATATTTGCATTCGGCCCGATGTGGTCACGTCAAGAGAACTGGACCTATGGCCATAGATCGCCTTCAGAGCGCCGCCCGGTGGGTTCTGTTGCTTTTGGGTGCGCTTATCGCGGGCATGCTCGTTGTAGGATATCTGATCCTGCAGGCCTTCTCCGCTGGCATTGAAAGCCGCGATCAGGCTGTCCTGAGTTCTGAGCGTACGATGCAGATCCGACGTATCTTGCTGTCGGCTATCAACGCGGAGACGGGCCAGCGCGGTTACCTGATTACGGGAGACCCTGCTTATCTTGAGCCCTATATAGAAGGTCATCAGACGTATGATGACGCCCTGGCAGCCTATTATCGTGCCAAGGATGGCGAGTTGAATGCCATGCAGGCAGAGCTTCTGCCGCAATTGACATCATTGCTGGACCAGAAGTTTGCTGAGCTCGATCGTACCGTGGATCAAGCAAGACAAGGCGACCGGGCCGGCGCCATTGCGGCACTTGGAACCGACAGGGGAAAGGCCCTTCTTGACGAAGCAAGGCAGATAGCGGCCGCCCTTGAAGAAGAAGAAGTCCGCATTCTGCGAGATGCCATCGCCCTGGCAGAATCGACGGAGCAGCGCGCACGCGCCTTGCTCCTGTTTCTTGGCCTGGCGGCGCTCGCCGTCGTGCCTGGCATGATTTACCTGTTCTGGCGTGCCATGCGCTCGGAACGGGCCGAACGCTCCCTTGCACTGACCCGGGCCGCCAAGGCGCAGACGGATTTGCTGGCGCATGAACTCAATCATCGCGTCAAAAACCTTTTCACCATCGTGCTGTCACTGGTCAGGCAGTCTGGCCGCACAACGCCGGAACATGCCGCAGCATGTGAAGTCATCCATGATCGCATTCACGCCCTGTCCCTGGCGCATGCCGCTGCCTTGCGCAGTGAAAAGGATCACAGTCCTGTCAACCTGAACGATCTTATCGGCGTACTCCTGGAACCCTATGCCATGGGCCAGAATGTGTATGAAATCGAAGGTGGGGACATTGCGCTCGCACCGGCTGTCGTTACGCCGCTCAGCCTTATCATTCATGAGCTTGCCACCAATGCCGTAAAATATGGTGCGTGGTCGACCGATCAGGCGGGCGTGGTTCGCACGCTCTGGCATACCGAACATGATGATGAAACTGCAGCTGAACGCGTTATACTGAGTTGGGAAGAAATGGGGGGGCCCGAGACTGATGCAGCCCACATTGGCAAGGATGGCTTTGGATCCCGCATGATCAATCTCAGCTGCCGCCAGATCAACGGCGAGCCATCGAGTGAATGGTTGTCAGGTGGGCTGCATTTCAGGCTGTCATTCGACAACAATTTCTAGCGTGCTGGCAGGTCCATCGCGGCCAGCACACGGCCAAACCCGGCTTCCTGAACGACCAGTGCGCAGGTCGATTTGCAAACGGATGGATCGATCTCGACCCGGCCACCCAGCCAAGGGCCGATTGAGGTAACGTGGGTCACCGGGTGAACCATGTCGGTCGGATTGGCGTCGCCATCCAGATAATCGATCACGAATATGTCCGTCAGTTCTTTCACATTGCCCGTGAGCTCGATCTTGCCGCCCTTGCGTTTGAGATGGGCCGGGGACGGGGCAACGCGGTTCGTGCGCTCCAGTGCGGACTCGACCTGGGGCAGCTTGTTCCCCGGGCATTGCTCGACACCATTGTAAACGGTCTGGGGCGTATAGGGTCCGCGCAGCCGGAAACGGTCGACATAGGCGCGCTGGCGATCCTTGGACTCGGACATGGCCATCGGATCTTTTTCACCGAGATAATCCCAGTAATCGACAGACCATGTCAGGATCAGAACGTCATCGCGCTCGGCGTCAACCTCAGCCAATGTGCGGTGCGCTTTCGGGCACGCCCGGCAATTATGCGATGCGAACAGTTCGACCAGCACAGGTGACGTGTCAGCGACAGACATCGGCTGGCGCGCCGCTGCGGGCAGGGCAGCGAACAGCGAGATGGCAAGGACAAGGAGGCGGGCGTGTTTCATGACAGTCTCGTTATAGGCCCATGCCAAATCGCATGACAATCACAGGGGTGTGAGGACTGTTAAAAGCCCCCCGCGTGCGAACGCGGAGGGCTTTTGGAGATCAGATTATGCAGGACCGGCCTAGAGTGCCTCACGGGCCAGGTTGCGCAGCACATAGTGAAGGATGCCGCCATTGCGGTAATAGTCGAGCTCGTTTTCCGTATCGATACGGACACGGCACTCGATGCTCAAAGTCGAGCCATCAGCCTTGGTGATTGTCACCGGCAGCATCATGCGCGGCGTGATATCGCTGATACCCGCGATGGAGACCTGCTCGTCGCCTTTCAGGCCAAGCGATTCCCAGGTCGTGTCGCCAGTGAATTCCAGCGGCAGGACGCCCATGCCGATCAGGTTGGAGCGGTGGATACGCTCGAAGCTGCCAGCGATGACCGCACGAACGCCAAGCAGGATCGTGCCCTTGGCGGCCCAGTCACGCGAAGAGCCGGTGCCGTATTGCTGGCCCGCAAAGATGACAAGCGGAATGCCCTCATCCTTGTACTTCATGGCCGCATCATAGATCGGCAATTCTTCGCCACCGGGATAATGCTTGGTCACGCCGCCTTCGACACCCGGCACCATCTGGTTCTTGATGCGGATATTGGCGAACGTGCCGCGCATCATGACCTGGTGGTTACCACGGCGCGCGCCATAGGAGTTGAAGTCCAGCACAGGCACCTGGTGCTCGCGCAGGTAATCGCCCGCCGGGCCATCGGTCTTGATGTTGCCAGCAGGCGAGATGTGGTCAGTCGTGATCGAGTCGCCGAAGAGACCGAGAACGCGGGCGTTCTTCACATCTTCCGGTGCTTCCGGCTCAAGACCCATACCTTCGAAATAGGGCGGGTTCTGAACATAGGTCGATGCCATCGGCCAGTCATAGGTCTGGCCGCCGGACACCTTGATTCCCTGCCAGTTCTCATCGCCCTTGAACACGTCCGCATAACGGCTGCGGAACATTTCCGGCGTCACAGAGGCGCGCATGACTTCGGCGATCTCTTTCGAGCTTGGCCAGATGTCTTTCAGGTAAACCGGGTTGCCATCCTGATCCATCCCGAGCGGATCGGTGGTCAGGTTCTTGTGCAGCGAGCCGGCGATTGCGTAGGCGACAACCAGTGGCGGCGAGGCGAGATAGTTCGCCCGAATGTCCTGGCTGATGCGGCCCTCGAAGTTGCGGTTGCCCGAAAGGACCGAGCAGGCAACGAGATCGTTCTCGTTGATCGACTTGGCGATTTCTGCCGGCAGCGGGCCGGAGTTACCGATACAGGTGGTGCAGCCATAGCCGACGAGGTTGAAGCCCATGGCATCGAGATCGTCCTGCAGGCCTGCGCGCAGCAGGTAGTCAGTCACAACCTGCGAACCGGGCGCGAGCGATGTCTTCACCCACGGTTTGGACACGAGGCCCTTGGCGCGCGCATTGCGGGCCAGAAGCCCAGCGGCGAGCATGACGGAGGGGTTCGACGTATTGGTGCAGGACGTGATGGCCGCAATGACAACCGAGCCGTCATGCAGGTGATAGTCGCTGCCTTCGACGGCAAATGTCGGAACGCCATAATCATCCGGAATGGTCTTGTTCATTGTGGCGCCTTCGTCGGCGAAACGCGACTCGCCTTCGCTATCTGGCACCTTGTCCTTGTCGACGCCGCCACCCTTGATGCCGAGCACGTCTTTCTTGAACTGCGCCGCAGCATCCGTCAGCAGAACGCGGTCTTGCGGGCGCTTCGGACCGGCAAGCGACGGGACAACGTCGCCAAGATCCAGTTCCAGCGTGTCGGTGAACACCGGATCCGCCATGTCAGGACGCCAGTAGCCTTGCGCCTTGGCATAGGCCTCAACCAGCGCCACACGATCAGCTTCACGGCCGGTATCGGTGAGATAGGTGATTGTCTCATTGTCGACCGGGAAGAAGCCGCAGGTTGCGCCATATTCCGGCGCCATGTTGGAAATCGTCGCTTCGTCTTCCAGCGTTAGGTTGGCAAGGCCGGGGCCGAAGAATTCGACGAACTTGTCGACAACGCCCTTCTTGCGCAGCATCTGAACGACCGTCAGCACGAGGTCCGTTGCTGTTGCGCCTTCAGCCAGCTTGCCGGTCAACTTGAAGCCGATGACTTCTGGAATGAGCATGGAGACAGGCTGGCCCAGCATGGCCGCTTCAGCCTCGATGCCGCCAACGCCCCAGCCGAGAACCGACAGGCCGTTGATCATGGTCGTGTGGCTGTCCGTGCCGACGCAGGTGTCAGGATAGGCAACCGTTTCGCCGTCTTCCTCTTTCGTCCAGACCGTCTGGCCGAGGTATTCGAGGTTCACCTGGTGGCAGATGCCTGTGCCCGGTGGCACGACGCGGAAGTTCTTGAAGGCTGACGAACCCCAGCGCAGGAACTCGTAGCGCTCGCCATTGCGCTCATATTCGCGCTCGACGTTCTTCTCGAAGGAATTGGCGTGGGCAAAGTTGTCGACCATGACCGAGTGGTCGATCACCAGGTCGACAGGCACCTGCGGGTTGATTGCATCAGCGGCCGCGCCGAGTTTCTTGGCAGCGTCGCGCATGGCGGCAAGGTCAACAACCGCCGGAACGCCGGTGAAATCCTGCATCAGCACGCGGGCAGGACGATAGGCGATCTCGTGGCTGGTCGCGCCTTTATTGTCGAGCCAGGCCTTGAAGGCCATGATGTCGTCCTTGGTGACCGTCTTGCCATCTTCGAAACGCAGCATGTTCTCGAGGAGAACTTTCAGCGAAGCCGGAAGGCGCGACACATCGCCAAGGCCGTTTTCAGAGGCTGCGGCGAGCGAATAATAAGTGTACGTCTTGCCAGCAGCGGTAAGCGTGCGTTTTGATTTAAAGCTGTCGAGAGACGGCATGCGGGAGACCTCGCGTCTTGATGTGTACATGTGGGTGCCGCGTCGGGCGGCGCGTTGCCTCGTGTCATATAGAGGGTAAGCACCTGATGCAATTGGGACAAAGGGTCTATTCCGAGGGGAATTACTGTTGCTGAGCGCCACCAATCTCGGGATTCTGCGGGGCGAGCGCGTCCTGTTCGAGGGCGTGTCGCTGAGCGTTGCACCCGGTGAAGCGGTCGTGCTGCAGGGCGCGAACGGCGCGGGGAAGACCACTTTGCTACGCATTCTGGCCGGTTTGACACGTCCTGAGGCCGGTCAGGTAGACCGACACGCCGCCCACCACTGGATCGGACACCGCGAGGGCCTGAAACCCCACGAGACGCCGAGGGGGCACCTGAAACTCTGGGCGCAGGCCTGGGGCTCTGACGCCGATATTGATGCCATTCTCGCGGAAATGGGACTTTCTCGTCCTTCTGAAGTGGCCGCTCGCTACCTCTCCGCCGGACAAAGGCGACGCACTGCGCTGGCGCGGTTGATGCTGGATCGGCGCCCGCTCTGGCTGCTCGACGAGCCTTTCACGGCGCTCGATGCCAATGGACGTGAGCAATTGCTCGCTATGGTGGGGATGCATCGTCAAAGTGGCGGCGCTGTTGTGGCCGCCATCCATGGCGACGCAGGTTTTGCGGCGAGCCGGGAGGTCACTCTGTGATGCCGAAACCCATCCTCTCTGCTTTTCGGCAGGCGCTCAGCGAATCGTGGGCAGGTGGCGCAGGCGCACTTCTGCCGCTTGGTTTCTTCGCAGGCGCAGCCGTTCTTGTACCTCTGGGTATCGGAACTGAACCCGGCATGCTTCGTGCCGTCGGGCCCGGCATACTCTGGGTATCACTTGCGCTATCCAGCCTTGTGACTCTGGAGCGCATTTTCCAGTCGGATGTTGAAGACGGCGCGCTGGACCTCTGGCTGCAGGCGGGCGCCCCGGTCTCGGCCATCGCGGCCGCCAAGACATTTGCGCACTGGCTGACGGCCGGCCTGCCACTGGCCCTGATGAGTCCCGTTCTGGCCCTGATGTTTCAGGCGGAAGCGGGCATAGGTCTGCTGACAGGTGCCTTGATCTACGGCCTTGGCGGCCTGGCCTTCTTCTTCTGGGGCGGCGTCGGCGCTGCGCTTTCGGCCACAGTTCGCCGCGGAGGATTACTTATAGCGCTCATCGCCCTGCCGCTTTATGTGCCAACGGCGATTTTCGGATCGATGGCGATGCGCGGAGCAGCCCTGGGCGAAACCGCACCACTTTTGCTGGCCGCATCGACATTGTTTGCGCTGGCGGCGGCGCCATTTGCCATGGCTGCGGCCCTGCGCTTGGCGGCAGATTGAGGGGATAGTATCTGAATGGGCATGTTGTCAGCCTTTGCAAATCCGCACCGGTTTCTCGCCTTGTCGCGCTGGCTCGCCCCGCTCTTCTATGCGGTTGGCGCCGCCTTGATTGCGTGGGGCCTTTGGCAGGGGCTCTGGATCGTGCCGAAGGATGACTACCAGGGCGGCGACATCATGCGCGTGATGTTCGTGCACGTCCCCGCCGCATGGCTCGCCATGGCGAGCTATTCGGCCATGGCGGCAGCCAGCTTCGTCTGGTTCATCTGGCGCCACGAACTGGCTGACATTGCCGCCAAAGCCATTGCCCCGCTTGGAGCAGTATGGACCGCGCTCTGCCTTGCGACCGGATCGATCTGGGGCAAACCGACCTGGGGAACATGGTGGCAATGGGATGATGCCCGCATGATGAGCGTCTTGTTCCTCTTCTTCCTTTTCCTCGGCTACATGGCCCTGCGCGCGGCGATGGACTCTCGGCAGAAAGCGGCCCGCGCCGGCGCCATCCTTGCCATGGTCGGTGCGCTCAATGTGCCGCTGATCAAGTTCTCGGTCGACATGTTCACCTCGCTTCATCAGGACGCCAGCGTGATAACGGCCGACGGACCTAAGATGGCAGCCGTCTATCTCTGGCCGCTGATGATGAGCGGCCTTGGCCATTCCCTCCTGTTCGGAGCATTGGTCATGACCCTGATGCGGGCAGAAATCTGGACCCGGCGCGCAGCGCGCCAGCGGGCCCGTTTGTTGGCAGGCGCATGATGGAACTCCTCCCCGACCTCGGCAAGAACGCGGCCTATATCTGGGCATGCTACGGGCTCGGCGCTCTCCTTATCGGCGGCGCCGTTGTCGGCACTATCCTGAAGGCACGCGCAGCCAAGGCTGCGCTCGACCGAATGCAGGCAAGAGATGAGGACGCAGCATGAAACGCTGGCTCGCCGCCATCCCGGTCGCGCTGCTTGTCCTGTTCGCGGGGCTGGCCCTCTCTCAATTGCTGAGCCCGAAGAAAGGCGAGTTCGAACGTGTGTCCCGTGCGGCGCCTGACCGTCAGTTCAATACGCTTGATGGTGGAGGCATCGCCTTTGCCCCCACCCCCGGTGATGAAACCATTATTGTGAACCTGTTCGCCAGCTGGTGCGCCCCATGTGAGGCCGAGCACCCTCAGCTGATGGAGCTGTCAAAGCGCTTCCCGGGCCGGGTGTACGGCGTTCTCTACAAGGACACGGCCGAGAATGGCGCTGAATTTCTTCAGCGCATGGGCAATCCTTTCGCCAGGGTCGCGGAGGATCCCGACGGGCAGGGCGGACTGGATTTTGGATTGACCGGCGTACCGGAAACATTTGTGATCTCAAGCGAGGGTGAGATCCTGTTACATGTCGCAGGGCCGCTCGGCCCGGACGATGTGAAAGAGGTGAGCGGGGCGCTGGACGCGCCCCGCAACTGACCCCGAAGTCTTACTTCTTTTTCTTGGCGGCAGGCTTGGCCTTGGCTTTTGGCGCTGGCTTCGACTTGATCACCGGCTTGGATTCAGACGCGGCTTTGGCTTTCGCTTTTGGCTTGGCTTTTGCCTTCGGCTTGGCTTTCGCTTTTGCTTTGGGCACGATCACAGGCGCTGGCTCAGCCGTTGCCTTGGCGGTCGGCGCAGGCGCTTCAGCATCATCAACCAGTTTGGTGAGACCGGAGAGGAGAGCGTCCTGCTTCGTTTTCGGCATGGCGTCGAACAGTGCAGCATCCGCAGCATCAACAGCCGGCTGGGCCTTTTCGAGCGCCTTGCGGCCCTTTGCCATCAGCGACACAGACTTGGCGCGCGCATCGGTCTTGGACGCGACGCGCTTGATGAGGCCGGCCTGCTCCATACGGGCAACCATGTCAGCAAGAGTCGAACGGTCGATGCCGGTGGCGTTGACGAGGTCGGACTGGCTGACGCCTTCATTGCCAGAAAGCGCAGCAAGCACCGAAAACTGGCGCAGCGTGACGCCGGCAGCCTTCAGCGCAGAGGCGGAATGGTTTGCAGCGATCTGCTGCGCGCGGTGCAACAAATGGCTCGGCGATTTGTTGAGGTTGAAACTGGTTGTGGTTGCCATTGGAATGTCTACTTTCAGGGTTTGACGCGGTTTCCCGCTGGAAATGGGTTGGTGGCCCGCTTAAAGCAGCTGGCCCGTGTGCGGATCAACAGTTTTCTCCATAAGAGACATAGGTTGAAGATTTGATGACGGATGAGTTAGCAATTAGTTCCATAACACCTGATTTCAGTACAGCTGTGCCCGATGGCGACGACCGCGAACGGCGCATTTGCAATACGTGCGGTTTTATCGACTACGTGAATCCGAAAATTGTCGCCGGATCGGTGGTGACCGACAAGAACGGAAAAGTGCTTTTATGTCGTCGGGCGATCGAACCGCGCAAGGGGTTCTGGACCCTGCCGGCAGGCTTTATGGAAGAGAATGAAACGGTCGAGCAGGCCGCCCAGCGCGAGGCAAAGGAAGAGGCCTGCGCTGATATTCGCATTGAGCAGATGCTCGCCGTTTATTCAGTTCCGCGCATAAGCCAGGTGCAGATCATGTTCCGCGCCACGCTGGAATCTTCAATAGATTCAGGGCCTGAGAGCCTTGAGGTCGGTATGTTTGACTGGAAAGACATTCCCTGGTCAGAGCTGGCATTCCCAACTGTTGTCTGGGCGCTGACACATTATGCCGGCACGCGCCACCTGGTCGCTTTCCCGCCATTTACCAATCCACCGGGAACGGAAAAGATAACCCGCTAGGCGGCTTCGTCGGCGTCCTCGGACGGCAGCATGTGCTTGAGCGTGTAAGGCACGTTTGCGAGCGCAAAGACAAAACCGATGGCCATATTGCCAAGCCGCCAATTGGCCCAGGTTTCCTCCGAGAAAAACTGCCACAAAATAATATTCCAGATCGCCAGAGCGACAAAATAAAGTCCCCAACGGATCGCAAGCGTCCGCCATGCAAAGTCGGGTAGCTGGAATGCACCATCAAAAAACATCTTCCAGACATTACGGCCGACCGCGAGCCCGCCGAATATCACCCCGGCGAAGAGAAGGTTTATGATTGTCGGCTTGATGAAGAGGAAGGTTTTCGATTGTAGTACGATGCCGATCGTGCCGAACGTTCCGATCAGGACAGAGGACACGATCAGAAAAGGCGGGATGCGTTCCTTCTTGACCAGCTTCTGCACAATCACGCCGATCGTCATGACAATCAGCGCGCCCGTCGCCCAATAGAGCGCCGTGTCTTTCGTGAGCAGACCGTCGCCTTCCGGGAAGCGCAGCAGCACATTGTAAATCAGGACAAAGACGAGCGTCGGGCCGAGCTCGGCCCAGACATTGCCCGGCTTGCGCGTTACCGCTGGCGCGGTCTTCTGTTCAGGCGTGTCAGTCATGAATATCTATACGCGGCGTCGCCGCTCCCGGATGTTTCTAATTCTCTGGCATACACCGCGCGCGGGGGCCAGACCTGCGTTCAGGCACCCGCCTGCATAAGCAGGAGACCGCATGCCAGAACAGCGGCGGCGATCGTGCGCCTCCGACCAAATCCTTCATGGAGAAGAAAGGCGCCGAACGCCGCCGCGAACACGACCGATGTCTCGCGCAACGCGGTCACAATCGCTGTATCGGTCAGCGTGTAGGCGAAGATGGCAAGACCATATGAAAAAGTGCCAAGCACGCCCGCGACAATTCCTCCCCGAATTTGAGGGCGGACGGCCTTCATGATGGCGCCCTTGCGCTGCCAGAGCGTTACGGTCGTCACGCCAATCCAATCGATGAGAAAAAGCCACACAACAAAGGTCATCGTTGTCGGCATCTCTCTCACCGCGCGAGCATCCGCGACGGCGTAGAGGCCGACCCCCGCCGCCGTCATCACCGACCAGAAAAGCGCAGCCCGGTCGAGCCGGCGGGCATCCAGCGTGGCGCCGGTCGGCATGGCAAAGACGATAATGGACGCGCTGGCGGCGACGAGACCAACAATCTGCCAAGGCGACAAGCTCTCGTGCAGAACAAGGCTCGCGATCAACGCCGTCGCCAAGGGTCCGAGCCCGCGCATGACCGGGAAGACCAGCGAGAGATCGCCGCGATGCATCGCGCGAATGGCGCTGAACTGATAGAACCAGTGCACCACCATAGAGATGGCAAAGAAGGGTAAGGTCTCGCGCGGCGGGAATGGAACAAAGAACGCGAATGGCAGAACGCTCAGTGCCATCACGATGGACAGCACCATACGGGCCGTCAGGATGTCACCACCGCGCTTCACCAGAACGTTCGACGCTGCCAGCGACACAGCGGACATCAGGCAGATCGCGACGGGAAGGAGCGTGCTGGTCATGGCGGCCGGTGTATGCGCGGGTTTGGCGCGCCGGGGAAGCCCGACGCGGCGTCAGGGTTTGACTATTCCCGGTCCGCCTTCATTCTGGGCCCAAAAGAGGAAGAAACGCATGGCTACTCACGACATTATCCTGCGCGGCGGGCTCGTATTCGATGGTAGCGGCGCTGCCCCCCGCGAGATGGACGTTGCCGTTGATAGCGGCGTGATTACAGGCATGGGCAAGGTAAACGGCAAGGGGCGAGAGGAAATCGATGCCCGCGGCCAGATCGTGACGCCGGGCTTTGTCGACGTGCATACACATTATGATGGTCAGGCCACATGGGGCAGCGAGATCAGCCCCTCATCCCTCCATGGCATCACGACCGCCGTGATGGGCAATTGCGGCGTAGGCTTCGCGCCCTGCCGAACCGAGGATCATGACCGGCTGATCCGTCTGATGGAAGGCGTGGAGGATATCCCCTTCCCGGTCCTCACCGAGGGCCTGCCCTGGGCGTGGGAAAGCTTTCCGGACTATCTCGATTTCCTTGGCGAGCGCGAATTCGATGTGGACCTTGCCGCCCAGCTCCCCCACGCGGCCTTGCGCGTCTATGTCATGGGCGACCGGGGCGCCAATCGCGAGGATGCGACGCCAGCCGAGATCAAGGAAATGGCGCGACTCGCCAAAGAAGCCGTCATGGCCGGCGCCATCGGCTTTTCAACCTCACGCACACTCAATCACCGCACATCAGATGGCCAACCCACACCGACCCTGACAGCCAGCGAGGCAGAACTTACCGGCATTGCCATGGGACTCGCCGAAGCAAAGCGCGGCGTGTTGCAGTTCGTCTCGGACTTCAACGATCCGCGAAAGGAAGCGGCCATGCTTCGCCGGATCGTTGAGGCATCGGGCCGCCCCCTCTCGGTCTCCCTCGCGCAGGCCGATGTTGCGCCGGAAGGCTGGCGGGCCTTGCTGAGCGCCATTGAAGAGGCAGTCGATGACGGCCAGCCAATGGCCGCCCAGGTCGCCCCCCGTCCGGTGGGCGTGCTGCTGGGTCTTGAACTGACACTCAATACATTCAGTGCGCATCCCGTATTCAGGGAAATTGCAGCCCTGCCCTTTGAAGAAAAAGTGCGCCGCCTCAAGGATGCGGACTTCCGCAAGCGCCTGCTTGCCGACAAGCCCGACACCGACAATCCGTTCCTGCAGGTCATGCTGCGCAGCTTCGGCAAGATCTTCCAACTCAGCGACCCGGTCGATTACGAACCCGGTCCGGAGCGCACAATCGAGGCGATTGCGGCGCAGCGCGGCGTCAGTAATGAAGAGGCCGCGCTCGACCTGATGCTTGAGCGCGACGGCCACGGCATGCTCTACCTGCCCTTCCTCAATTATGCGCAGGGCAGCCTTGAGCCGATCCGCGCCATGATGGAGAGCACAGCGACTTTGCCGGGCCTTTCGGATGGCGGGGCCCATGTCGGCATGATCTGCGATGGCAGTTTCACCACGACCATGCTGACCCATTGGGCCCGCGACCGGTCGCGCGGGCCGAAACTGCCTCTGGAATACCTGATCCACCGCCAGACGCAGAAAACGGCCCGCTGGATGGGCTTCCATGATCGCGGCCTGATCGCGCCGGGCTATCGCGCCGATCTCAATGTCATCGATGCCAGCAACATGAAGCTCCACCTGCCGGAAGTCATTCACGACCTGCCTGCAGGCGGTCGCCGCCTGATGCAAAGGGCCAGCGGCTATACCGCGACCATCCTGGCAGGGCAGGTGACACACCGCGATGGCGATCCAACTGGGGCCAAGCCCGGACGGCTCGTGCGCGGTGCACAATCAGCGCCATCTCGTGCCATGGCGGCAGAATAGAGTTTATTCGATCGCCCCGACCAGCGCCTGCGAAAACGCGTGGGCGCTGAAGGGTCGCAAGTCATCGGCGCCTTCGCCAACCCCGATAAAGTGGATCGGCAGGTCATGCGCTTCGGCGATGGCGACCAGCACGCCGCCCTTGGCCGTCCCGTCCAGCTTCGTCATCACAAGGCCCGTCACGCCAGCCGTATGCCGGAAGACCTCAACCTGGCTGAGGGCGTTCTGGCCAACCGTCGCATCAAGCACGAGAATGACATCATGCGGGGCGTCCGGATCCATCTTGCGGATCACGCGCACCACTTTGGCCAGTTCGGCCATCAGTTCGGCCTTGTTTTGCAGGCGTCCGGCCGTGTCGACGAGAACGAGATCGAGATCCTCCTCGCGCGCCCGTTCGATGGCCTCATAGACAAGACCCGCCGCATCGGCGCCAGTCGGCTTGGACATGACCGGAATACCCGCCCGGTCGCCCCAAACGGTGAGCTGCTCAATCGCGGCGGCCCGGAACGTATCGCCCGCCACGAGCAGCGCCTTCGCGCCCTGATCCTTCAGTTTCGAAGCAATCTTGCCAATCGTCGTCGTCTTGCCGGACCCGTTCACACCGACAAAGAGAACAACGCGGGGTCGCGGGCCATCCGAGAAGTCGACGATTTTCTCCCGGGGCGCCAAAACCTCCTCAATTTCGGTCGCGAGGGCCTGTTTGATCTCGTTTTCACTGATTTCCCTGTCGAACCGCTCTTTTGACAGGTTCTTCGTCACCCGGCGCGCAACGGCGGCGCCGAGGTCAGACGTGATCAGCAGGTCTTCGAGATCTTCGAGCGTGTCATCATCGAGCTTGCGCTTGTTGAATGCCGCAAGGCCGGAACCAAGGCGGGACGAGGAACGGGCAAGACCGGAACCGAGCTTGGCCACAAAACCCGGATCATTGGCTTCGGCCTCAAGCGCAGCCCGCGCAGCCGCTTCGCGTTCCTCGCGCAGCCGCACCGCTTCCCGGCGGTCCTCCAGAATTTTAAGTTCGGCAGCAGCCTTGGCCCGGGCCGCTTCACGCTCTTCACGGGCGAGCCGCGCCGCTTCGGCTTCGGCTTCAAGACGCCTGGCCTCTTCGGCGTCAGCGCGAGCCAGCGCCTCGGAGCGCGCGGCGTCCGCCTTTTGGGCTTCTGCGTCGAGACGCGCGGATTCAGCGGCAGCCTCACTGGCTTCACGGGCCTGACGATCTTCCCAGGCCTTGTTGGCTTCGGCAACAACACGCTCGATTTCAGCCTTTTCCGCATCTTTCGCGGCGATCTCGGCATCACGGGCGGCAATCTCGTCAGCCGACAGTTCCGGCGCGTCCATGGCTGCGCCAGCCGCCTTTGCCTCGTCCTGCTTCTTCTTTTTCCCGAACCACAGGATCATGCCAAAGTCCCAACCAGATGCGTATTGTTGTGCCCGGTTATATGGGTACGCGCGACGCGTCCAGCAGGCGGCAAGTCGCCCTCGATCTGCAAAGGCGTAAAGTCGGGCAGGCGGGCAGTCGCGCCGCGCTCGACCAAAGCGTCGGCCATTGTGCCGACATGCCGTGCAAGATGCGCGACCAACGCCACCTCACCAGCCGCACGCAGCCTCGCGGCGCGATACTTGATCTCGGCTTTCGCCACTTGCGGCATGCGCGCTGCAGGCGTTCCGGGCCGGGGGCTATAGGGAAAGGCGTGCAGGAAACTGATGCCGCACTCTTCCACCAGCCGCAGCGAATTCTCAAAATGCGCCTCGGTCTCGGTCGGAAAACCTGCGATCAGGTCCGCGCCAAACGCCATGTCCGGCCGCGCGTCGCGCAGGCGCTGCGTCAGCGCAATGGCCTGATCGCGCGAATGACGCCGCTTCATGCGCTTGAGGATCAGGTCATCGCCGTGTTGCAGCGACAAGTGCATGTAGGGCGCCAGCCGCACATCCGACAGCGCCTCGACCAGCGCATCGTCAATCTCGATAGCATCGATCGAGGAAATGCGCAGCTGCGCCAGATCCGGCACCAGTTTCAGGATACGCTGGACCAGGTTGCCCAATTGCGGCGCGCCCGGCAGGTCTGCGCCCCAACTCGTCAGGTCAACGCCCGTCAGCACGACTTCATGATGGCCCGTCTCCACGAGCCGGCGCACCTGCGCCACGACTTCGCCTGTCGGCACCGAGCGTGAATTCCCCCGGCCATAGGGAATGATGCAGAACGTGCAGCGATGGTCACACCCGTTCTGCACCTGAACATAGGCGCGCGCGCGGCCCTCCATCCCGTCAATCAGGTGCGCCGCCGTCTCGCGCACCGACATGATGTCGTTGACCCGCACCTTTTCGTGGCCACCGAGCAGCGTCGCCGGTTTCCACGTCTCCGCCTGCATCTTCTCATGATTGCCGATCACGCGGGTCACTTCCGGCATGGCCGCGAACATGGCCGGGTCAATCTGGGCGGCGCACCCCGTCACCAGGATCGGCGCGCCCGGATGGTCCTTGGCAGCCCGCCGGATCGCCTGACGGGCCGAGCGGACCGCTTCCGAAGTCACCGCACACGTATTGATGATGACCGCATCGTTCAGCCCCGCCTCCGAGGCATGGCTGCGCATCACCTCCGATTCATAGGTGTTGAGGCGGCATCCGAGCGTTATAAGCGTCGGGCTGGGAGGCGTTATTGCATCAGTCATGACAGGTTCGATGGGCCACATCGCGCCGTCTGGACACAGAATCAAGCCCAATGGGCCAGTGAACGGTCAGATAACGGTCTCGAATTCCATCTCGACGGGGCCTGTCATGTAGACATGGTCGTCGCTTTCGCGCCAGTCGATGATCAGCGTGCCGCCATCCAGCACGAGCCGCGCCTTGCGCCCGGTCAGCTTGGCACGCGCCGCGCACACAAGCGCCGCGCAGGCCCCGGTGCCGCAGGCCTTGGTAAGCCCGGCGCCGCGTTCCCAGACGCGAAGCCGGATGGTTTCGCTGTCGATCACCTGCGCAAAGCCGACATTCGTGCCTACCGGAAACAGCGGATGCCATTCCACGAGCGGCCCCAGCGCCGGAATGTCATAGGCATCGACATCCTTCACAAAGAAAACCGCATGCGGGTTGCCCATGGAGACCACGGCCGGGCGCGACAGGGTCGGATTGTCCATCGGGCCGACTTTCACATCCACACCGCGCACATCCATTTTCTCGGCCAGCGGAATGTCTTCCCACCCCATCAGGGGCGAACCCATATCGACGGTGACGAGACCGCCCTCGGCCTTGAAGCCTTTCAGCATGTCCGCCTCGGTCTGGATCGTGACCATCGGCTTGCCGGTTTCCTCAAGGATGAGATGCGCCACCGCGCGGGCGCCATTGCCGCACGCGGCCACTTCCCCGCCATCGGAATTCCAGATGCGCATGAACACGTCCTTGGTGGCATCGCGCTCCAGCGCGATTACCTGGTCGGCCTGCAGGTCCGCCGCGATCTGGCGCACCTGGTCCGCCGTCGGCGCGAAGGGCGTCGAGCGGGCATCAAACACGGCAAATGCATTGCCGGCGCCATTCATCTTCCATACTCTCATCGCGCGTGTGTATTCCGTTTTTGGCCGGCGGCAAAGCTGGCGATTGAAAGCCTATTTCGGAAGCCGCGTGGAGACGACCCAGCCACCGATCTGCACGCACAGCGCAAACAGCAATGCCCCATACACAAGCGGGTGCGACACGAAAAACGCGAGCACGGCAACCCCGGCGCAACCGTAATCCACAAGATCGCTCGACATGAGCCACCCCTGCGGCTGGCGGGCCTTGCGGACATCCAGCAGCGTGACCGTGCGCCACACGCGCCCCATGTCCGGCGGACCAAAGGCAGCCAGCAATTGCTTGGGATCGATAATGCCTGTCATTTCGGCAAGATCCTCGGCCTTCGCCTCGCCGAGCGCGACCGTGCGCTTGCGCGCAGATGTGCCGATCAGGCTCACCAATGCCGACAAGATGACGGCCACCGCAATGGCCGCAATCGTGAAACCGTCAAAGGGGCCGTATCCGCTCATGGCGCCTATATAAGCACGCCGCGCGCGGACGGAAGCGGCGATCGTCTCAGCGCTTGGGGATGGCGGCCCAATAGTCGAAATCGAGCAACACACCGGCCGCGTATTTGCCTGCATCATCCTTGTAGGCGAAAGCGCCGGGATCCTGGTCCTTCACGGCCACCAGCCGCAGGCGCAGCGCGCCGCACGTGTCAGACAGCTCGGCCTTGTCCAGCACTTCGCTCCACGCATAGATCGTGTCACCGGCGAACAGCGGGCTGACATGGCTGCCAGCATTGATAGCGAGCATCTGGCCCGCATTGGCGAGGCCATTGAACGCCAGTGACCGGGCAATCGAGATCACGACGCCGCCATAGATCAGCCGCTTGCCGAACCGGCTGTCCTTCTGGCCATGCGCGTCGAAATGTACCTTGGCTGTGTTCTGGTAGAGGCGCGTTGCAATCTGATGCTCGGCCTCTTCCACGGTCATCCCGTCGACATGGTTGATCTTCTCGCCAATCGCATAGTCGGCAAACGTATAGGTACTGCCCGCCAGCGCCATGTCCCAGGCCTTCATGTCGGGATAGCCGACCAGCTCGGCGGCTGGCACGGCCTCGGGCAGGTCCGGCGCAACAGGCTCAGGCGCCGGATTGTCCATCTCGTACTTGTTCACCATCACCCAGCGCACGAATGACATCACTGTCTCGCCGCGCTGGTTGAAGCCTGTCGTGCGCACCCACACAACGCCCGTTTTGCCGTTCGAATTCTCCTTGATGCCGATCACTTCCGAGACGGTATTCAGCGTATCTCCCGGCATCACCGGCAGGAAGAAGCGCCCATCGGCATAGCCAAGGTTTGCCACGGCATTGAGCGAGATATCCGGCACAGACTTGCCGAATACGACATGGAAAGCGTGTAGCGGATCAATGCAGAGGCCCGGAAAGCCCGCTGCCTTTGCAAATTCCGCGGAGGAATACTGCGCGAACCGGTTGCCCGTCATTGCCCGATAGAGGGCGACATCGCCTTCGGTCAGTGTCTGCGGCGTCGCGTGGATGATTTCCATGCCGACATGGAAGTCTTCGAAATAATTGCCGGGATTGGATTTCTGTACGCTCGCCATCTGCCGCCTCGCTCAATGAGACTCCAGCGGCGGCGCAGAGCTATCAGGCGCGTCCGATGAAGCCAGTCAGGGTTTCGGCCATCACCTGCACGCGGGGCGCATCCGAAATCAAGCCGGAAGCGAAAAAAGGCGCCAGAACGAGCGAAATCGCCGCAGCCAGCAAGAGGCCAGCCATCAGCTGTTGCTCCCGGCGCTCAGCCAGCTGGTCAAACACGCGCGGCCCCATCAGCATGTAGGGCAGGCCGAACATGCAGAAGGCGGCAAACGCAAGGAAGAGTGCGGCGAGAGCGGACAGGATCAACATCATGATCCGCTTATCACCCATCAAGGCTGATATTCCGTCGCCTGAATCGATGAAATTCAATCGAATCGGCGCGTTTGACGCCGATTCCAGCGTTCAGACCAGAGCAAGCATCAGGTCGATGGGACGGCCCAAGACGGCCTTGCTCCCCTTGATAAGGATCGGTCGCTGGATGATCTTCGGGTTCTCCGCCATAGCGGCGTACACGGCCTCATCACCCGCATCCTCGGCGAGACCCGCCTCAGCCGCATTCTTCTCGCGCAGGAAGGCGCGCGGGCTGACGCCGCCCATCTTCTTCGCAATATCCTTCAACTCAGCCACGCTGAGCTGTTCGGAGGCGTTCATGTATTTGCGCACGTTCGGCTTGATGCCCTTGGACTCAAGCAGTTCGAGGCCTTTGCGCGATGTGCTGCAGCCCGGATTGTGAAGATAGGTATAAGTCATCAGGCGGCCTCGAACGCCCTGATCGCGTCATGCATGGCGACTGTACGGCGCGCTTCATCCAGATGCAGCAGCTCGGTCATCTTGCCGTTGACCTTCAGCACGCCTTTTCCGGCATTTTCAGGATCAGCGAAGGCCTCGATCACGGCTTGTGCCTGCTCAACCTCATGCGGGCTGGGCGCGAAGATGCGATTGGTGGATTCAAGTTGCGATGGATGGATCAGCGTCTTGCCGTCAAAACCCAGCGTGCGGCCCTGTTCGCACTCATCAATCAGGCCATGCTCGTTCTTTATGTCATTGTAGACGCCATCAATCGCGATCAGGCCATAGGCCCGGGCCGCCGCCATGCTGAGGCCCAGCGCTGTCTGGAAAGCCAGCCGGTCTGGCGTCGGACGGGCGCGGTATTCCTTGGCGAGGTCATTCGTGCCCATGACGAATGTGGTCAGGCGTGTGCGGTGCGCCGCCTCGGCAATCTCCTGGATATTGAGAATGGCGAGCGGCATTTCGATCATGACCCAAAGGCCGAAATCATCGGGCGCACCGGCCGCCGTCAGCGCCTTGTCCAGACGGTCAATATCCGCGCCGGAGACGACTTTCGGCGCGAGAATGGCGTCGGCGCCGGACTTTGCCGCCATTTTCAGGTCATCCGCGCCCCATTCCGTGTCCAGTCCGTTGATCCGCACGACGATCTCTCGCGGGCCATAGCCGCCACCCTGCACGGCGCTGAGGATGGCGCCGCGTGCCTCGGCCTTGGCCTCAGGCGCCACGGCGTCTTCCAGATCGAAGATCAGCGTATCGGCGGCCAGGTCCTTGGCCTTTTCCAGCGCGCGGGTATTTGCGCCCGGCATGTAGAGGCATGAGCGGCGCGGACGATGGGCTTGGGCTGACATGGGCGGTCCTTGACGGTTGACTTGCGATTGGGGAAGGGGTGGCCTCATTGTTCCAAAAGATCAAGATGACCAAAGGGCCGCCATGACAGAGTTTCCGCTATCAGGACATGTTGCCACCGGGTTTGAGCCCGTTCGCGACGCTTTCGAAGCGAATTTCGAGGATGATGGCGAACTTGGCGCCGGTTTCGCTGTGCTGCTGGATGGCGAACCGATTGTTGACCTGCTCGGCGGCTGGGCCGACCGGAAGATGGAGCGTCCTTGGGACGCGCAAACGCTGGTGCCCGCCTATTCGACGACAAAAGGCATTTCCGCGCTCGTGCTTGCTGCTGTCGTGGCAAGTCTCGATGACGGATATGAAACACCGATCTCCGAATTCTGGCCGGAATTCGCCGCTGAAGGCAAAGGCGCCGTCACGATCGGCCAGTTTGTCAGCCATCAGGCCGGCCTGCCCGGCTTTATTAACGAGATCGACCCTGAGCTCTGGCTCGATCCGCCCGCCTGCGCCGCCGCGCTGGCCGCCCTGCCGCCCATGTGGCCACCCGGAACTGCCCACGGATACCACCCGACAACCTGGGGCTATGTCGTCGGCGAGATGTTCCGGCGCATCAGCGGTGTAACGCTTGGCACATGGCTGCGTGAAAACGTGTGCGCCCCGAACAATATTGATTTCCAGATCGGCCTGCCGGCCAGCGAACATGATCGCTGCGCCGATATCAAACGCCCTACCGCACTTCCATCACTCGGCGAGATGACAGATCCCAAGAAAGCCGCCTTCGGGACCAAATGGTCCTCGCCCAATCGCGGCGGCGCGATCTGGCGCGAGATCGAAATCCCCTCGGCCAATGGACACGGCACGGCGGCCAGCGTCGCCGCGCTCTATGATGGCTATGCCCATCGCGGCGCCGTGGCCGGCAGGGCGTTGATGGCGGACGAGGCGTTTGCCAGCCTCATTCGCCCGCGCGTCGACGGCCCTGACCTTGTGCTTAACATGTCGACCAGTTTCGGCGCGGGCATCATGCGCAACACGCATGGATTCTTCGGTCCGAACCCTGAGGCTCTCGGCCATTGCGGCTGGGGCGGCTCCATGGCGATTGCCGATCCCGACCGGCGCCTCACCTGCGCCTATGTCATGAACAAGCAGTCCAACGTGCTCGTCGGGGATCCTCGCGCCGTCGCACTGGTCAACGCCGTCTACGGTTGCCTCTGACATGCTCGGGCATGTCAACTGGCCTGCCTTCCTGATCGCCATGGCTGCCGTGGAACTCACGCCCGGTCCCAATATGGGCTGGCTCGCGGCGCTATCCGCCCGGCTCGGCTGGCGGGCCGGATTGATGGCCGTCGCTGGCGTCACGCTCGGCCTGCTCATCCAGCTGATTGCGGCGGCCACCGGGGCCTCCGCGCTGCTCGCAGAATCGCCCATCCTCTACGAATCGCTGCGCTGGGCAGGGGTCGCCTTCATGCTCTATCTTGCGTGGGAGGCCTTTGCCGACACCGGGTCGGCCTCAGCCGTTCGGGGCGGCGACGAGGGCTTTCGGCGCGGATTGATCGCCAATATCCTCAATCCCAAGGCCCTACTCTTCTACATTGTCGTTGTCGGGCAGTTCGTCGATCCCGTTTCAGGCCCGGTATGGGCCCAGATTATCATTCTCGGCCTTATCCACCTGACCGTGGCAATCATCATCCATATCGGCATCGTCCTCCTCGGCGCCAGTCTTGGCACGGCGCTTGAGCGGTGGCGAACCGCGCTTCCCGTCCGGATCGGATTTGCCCTCGTCCTCGCCGCCATTGCCGTCTGGATCGGCATTTCGACCCATCGGGGCTGATGGCGCATTTCTGGCACAGACATTGCAGAGCCAGCCTCGGGTGCATTGAGCCCACCATGCGAATACTGCCCCGGCGCGCTCCCAGCGGCCGGGGCTTTTTTCACGCAGGCCGGGCCGTACGCGCCAATCGCCGCGCCTTCGCCTCACCCAGAACGCTATCCGTCGTGAAAATCGCCAGCGCCGCCCAGATACAGCCGAACGCAATTGCATGCGTCCATCCGAACGCCTCGCGGAACACAAGTGTCGCAATCAGGAACTGAAGCGTCGGTCCGATATATTGCATCATGCCGATGGTGGAGAGCTTCAGGCGCTTTGCCGCGAGCCCGAACAGGATCAGCGGCGTCGCCGTGATCGGCCCGGCCAGAACCAGGAGCAGATTGTCCCAGCCGCCTTCACCCATCAACCGGCCTTCAGGCTGTTGCAGGAACCATGCGAACCAGGCCAGGGCGAGCGGCGCAAGCACAACAACTTCGACCAGAAAGCCCGCCCGGCTGTCGATCGCCACCTTCTTGCGGATCACCGAATAGAAGGCGAAAGAGAAGCAGAGGCCCAGCGCGACCCAGGGAATATGACCGAAAGCCACGGCCATCACGCCGACACCAATCGCCGCGATCACCACGGCAACCCATTGCGCAGGCCGCAGGCGCTCCGAGAAAATCAGCATGCCGAACAGAACATTGACCAGCGGGTTGATATAATAGCCGAGCGAGGCCTCCATCGTCCGGCCCTGGTTCACCGCCCAGATATAGATCAGCCAGTTCACACCGATCAGGATGCCGGACAGGGCCAGCCATTTCAGGTTCTCCCATTTGAACGCCGCGCGGATATCCCGCCAATTGGCGGCGACGGCAATCAGCAGGATCGCTGTCGGGATCGACCAGATGATGCGGTGGGCGAGCAGCTCCACCGCGCCCACATGGCTCATCGCGCGGATATAAAGCGGCAGCGACCCCCAGATGACATAGGCACCAAGGGCAGCCGGAAAACCGAGGCGAAGGGAGGACGATGTACTCATGCGCCGCGATGTAGGCGCAGCCGACATACTGCGCCACCCAATTCTTGCTGCGCCGAGCGCTTAGTTTTGCTTCACCCCGAAAGGCTTGCCGCAGATCAGCCCGTCGTGACGGGCTGTTTCTCGGCTTTCAGCACGCCGCGGTTCAGCAATTCTTCCGCAATCTGGACAGCATTGAGCGCCGCGCCCTTGCGAAGATTGTCCGACACGCACCAGAAGGCGAGCCCGTTTTCGACGGTCGGGTCCTTGCGCACGCGGCTGATGAAGGTCGCCCAGTCACCGACGCACTCCTTCGGAGTGATGTAGAGTTCTTCCTTCGGATCATCGACCAGCATGATGCCCGGGCTTTCGCGCAGCAGCTTCTTCGCCTCGCCAGCGCTCATCGGGCCGGCCATCTCGATATGCACGGCTTCGGAATGGCCCACAAAGACAGGCACGCGAACGCAGGTCGCCACGAGTTCGACGGCCGGATCGAGGATCTTTTTTGTCTCCTCGCGCATCTTCCACTCTTCCTTGGTGAAACCGTCATCCATGAAGACGTCGATCTGCGGGATCACGTTGAAGGCGATATCCTTCTGGAAGACCTGCGGCGTCGGCTCGTCATTGACGAAGATGCCCTTGGTCTGGTTCCAAAGCTCGTCCATGCCATCCTTGCCGGCGCCGGACACCGACTGATAGGTCGCCACCACGACACGCGTGATGCCAACTGCATCATGGATGGGCTTCAACGCCACAACCAGCTGCGCCGTTGAGCAATTCGGGTTGGCGATGATGTTTTTCTTCGCATAGCCCATGACCGCATCAGCGTTCACTTCCGGCACGACCAGCGGCACGTCCTTGTCCATGCGCCAGGCCGACGAGTTATCGATCACGATAGCACCGGCAGCCGCAATCTTCGGCGCCCATTGTTTCGAGATCGTGCCACCGGCCGACATCAGCACCAGGTCAACGCGCTTAAAGTCAAAGGATTCAAGGTCGTGGCACTTCAGAGTCTTGTCGCCATAGCTGACTTCCTTGCCAATCGAGCGCCGGGACGCGACAGCAAAGACTTCATCTGCGGGGAAGAGGCGCTCATCGAGAATGTTCAGAAGTTCGCGTCCGACATTCCCTGTTGCACCGACAACTGCAATCCGCGTGGCCATGATATTAAACTCCGTTGTGTAAGCCGCAGGCTTATGACGCATTCTTGTCCCATGTGCAAAGCCTGTTGCCATCGTGTTATGTGTTATGCAGCACTTTATCCCTGCCCCAGGCCCAAGGAGACCCATGCGTGCTTGACGACATAATCGCCCGCTACATTGCCAGCTACAACGCCCGTGACATTGACGGCATGATCGCCTGCGTGACCGATGATGTCGTGTTCGAGAACATTTCGAACTCCGGCCAGTCCATGCGGCTCGATGGCAAGGACATGATGCGTCAGGTGGCAGACCTGTCGGGCAACGCCTTTTCCTATCGCCGCCAGCGGCTGGTCAATGTTGTCACCGGCGCCGGCAAGGCGGCCGCCGAGATCGAATTCGAGGGCAAGGCCGCTGTTGACCTGCCCAATGGCGTGCGCGCCGGTGAAACGGTCAAGATCCGCGGCGCCAGCTTCTTCGAATTCCGCGGCAACCTGCTTTGCCGCATCGCCGACTATAGCTAGCCGGCCTGCTGGTAGGTTTCCCGGCGCAGGTCCGGCGCGAGGCCCTCTCCCATCAGGTCGATGAAATTGCCGGAATAGAAGGCCTCGCTGGCGCGGGTTGACGCGCCCTTCAGGCTCTCATCGAAACGCTTCAGCGGATTGCGGCCCCCTTCGACATGCGGATAGTCCGAGGAGAAGAGGCACACCTCTTCGCCTGCGTTCGCAATGATCCAGCCGGCATCCTCATGCGGATAGGGCGTCACACGAAACTGCCGGCGCACGATCTCTGAGGGTTTCGCCGACAGGTTCTGCAGCCGCGTCTCATTGCGCATGAAGGCATGCGCTGCCGAATCCATGGACCGCATCCATCCCGGCACCCAGGCCGCGCCAAGCTCGATGGCGCCAAATTTCAGGTTCGGGAACCGGTCGAACACGCCATCGAATATCATCGTGGCCAGCGTCTGCATCACGGCAGACGGGATCGGCATGTAGCTCACCGACGTGAAATTATCGTCCCCGCCATGGAAATCAGGCACCGGCGGCAGGCCGTTTTCCTTGTAGACCGGGTTCAGTTTGTCTTCACCGCCCACATGAAAGAGGATCGGCAGGCCTGCCTCCGCCGCCATCGCCCAGACCGGGTCGAGCCCGACATGGCTTGGCGCATGATGCTGGGGGCATTTCGACGGCACCATCAGCGCCTTCGCCCCCATCTCGATGGCATTGCGCGCCGTCTGGATGGCCCGCTCGATATCTTCCAGCGGCACATAGGCCGTGGCCAGCAGGCGCCGGTCCACCGAACAGAAATCGGTCATCATCCGGTTGTGCGCCTCGGCCGCCGCATAGCAGAGCTCCATGTCGTCGCCCTCATCCAGCCCGAAATTGCCGAGGCAGAAGGTGGTGAACACAAGCTGGCTGGCAAAGCCCAGAAGATCGAGCACGTCGGGGCGGTCTTTGCGGCGGAACGCGCCATGGGCCTCGTAATTCTTCCGCAGCAGAATGTTCTCCGCGACGCCTGCGCGAAAGGCGGCATCATCATGCGCGGCCAGCTGCCCGTTGACGAACGTGTCGAAGGATTTCTTCCATTTGTAGACCGGAAGATCGTGATAGCGCGCCAGCAGCTTGCGATCAAAATAGGGGTCGAGACAGTCGCTCGGCTCCATCAAGTGGCTGTCAGCATCATGCACAAGGCGGCTGCCTGCATAGGTCATCTCTGTTTCCTCCAAGTCTTCTTTTTGGAGGAAGATGTCACAGCCGCCGGTGAGCGGCAATTGCGATGACAGGCCTTAGAGCGCCGCGATGATCGCGTCGGCCATGCCTTCCGTGCTGAGGTCACCGCCGAGATCCTTTGTCCGCGCGCCATTTTCCAGCGCCTTGCCGACAGCTGCGAACAGCGCGTCAGCCGCCTTCTCGCGGTCCAGCGACCAGCGCAGCGCCATTTCCAGCGACAGGATCATGGCACATGGGTTGGCAATGCCCTGACCGGCAATATCCGGCGCGGACCCATGCACAGGCTCGTAAAGCCCCGGTGTGCCCGGCCCGCCCATCGAGGCAGACGGCAGCATGCCGATTGAGCCCGTCAGCATTGAGGCCTCATCCGACAGGATGTCGCCGAACAGGTTACCCGCGAGGATCACGTCGAACTGTTTAGGGGCGCGCACCAGTTCCATCGCGCAGGCGTCGGCGTACATATGCGTCAGGTCAATCCCCGCGCCGAATTCGGCATGCGCGAGCGTCACTTCCTGACGCCAGAACAGGCCGGATTCCATCACGTTCGATTTCTCGACCGAACAGACCTGACCCTTGCGCCCGCGCGCAATGTCAAAAGCGACGCGCGTGACGCGCTCGATTTCCGGATGTGTATAAACGGCCGTATCATAACCCCGGCGGAAGCCTTCATCGTCGACATCAATGCCGCGCGGCTGGCCGAAATACACATCGCCCGTCAGCTCGCGCACGATCATCAGGTCCAGGCCCTCAATGATCTCGCGCTTCAGGCTGGACGCATCGACCAGGGCCGGGAAGCAATAGGCCGGACGCAGGTTCGCAAATACGTCGAGCCCCTTGCGAATGGCCAGCAGTCCGGCCTCGGGGCGCTTGTCGCGGGCGACATTGTTCCATTTCGGTCCGCCAACGGCGCCGAGCAGGACGGCATCAACATGCCGCGCTCTCTCAAGCGTCTCGTCGGCCATCGGCGTGCCGTGCATGTCAAAGGAAGCGCCGCCGACAAGGCCCGTCTCGAACTTGAGATCGGGGACGAGAATCTCGGCCACGCGGCGCGCCTGCGCCATCACTTCGGGGCCAATACCGTCTCCGGGCAGAAGCAAGACTGTTTGCGATGACATGGGCGCGGGCCTCCTGGATATGGGTCTTTGCCGCGCAGGCGCAGCAGAAGACACGCCTCTACCGCCCCGCACCCGGTCACGCAATCAGCAGATTGCCCCGGAACGGTCCGGGAAGGGACTCAGATGGGTTCGGGATCGGCCTCGTAAAGACGCAAGGAACGGTCCGTAATGCCCAGTTCGGGGAAGAAGGCGCGCCATGTCGCCATGTGCGCCGTCTTGAAATGCGCCGCCAGCGCCTCCCGGCTTTCCCAGCGCTCATTGACGCGGATCAGGCCCGGATCCAGCACATCGACACTATAAGCATAGTCGAGACACCCGGCCTCGCCCCGGCTCGCCCGGATCATCTGCTCCATCACGGTCCGCGCCTTGTCCAGATTTGCCGGCGGGATGCGCACAGTCCCCTCGATCACGATCATTGTGGCACCTCGGCATCCTGCGTGTCATCAACAGGTTCGACAGGCGGCGCCTTCTTCGGCAGCGTCGCGTTCGTCTCGGGCTTCATGCTGAACGGGTCATTGTGACAGCCGCCGAGCACCGTTAGGCACGCTGCAGACAAAAGAGCCAATTTCCAGCGCGCCATATCTTTTCTCCCGTTTGTTTGGTTTCAGCCGGCCCGTTCGAGCCAGGGCGTCATGTGACGGCGCTTGGCCTCGAATGCGTCTATCTCTGTCGCTGATGTCAGCGACGCGCCAATCTCGTCCAGCCCCGCCATCAGGTTCGACTTCCGGCCCGGATCGACATCAAACGCATGCACCACGCCGTCAGGCGTCGTCACCGTCTGCGTCTCAAGGTCCACTGTGAACACATGGTTCGCCCCGCCGGCCTGCGCCGCCAATTGCGCGCATACATCCGCCGGCAGGCGCACCGGCAGGATGCCGTTCTTGTAGCAATTATTGTGGAAAATATCGGCAAAGCTCGGCGCGATGACACAGGTAATGCCCTGATCCAGCAATGCCCATGGCGCATGCTCACGCGACGAGCCGCAGCCGAAATTCTCGCCCGTAATCAGGATATTCGCCTTGGCATATTGCGGCTTGTTGAGCACGAAATCCGGGTTTTCCGAGCCGTCAGCCTTCGTTTTCAACTCATGGAACAGGCCTTTCGACAGGCCCGTGCGCGTTGTCGTCTTCAGGAACTGTTTCGGGATGATCATGTCGGTGTCGACATTCGACATCAGCTTGCCCTTCTCCATCAGGGGAGCGGCCGTGCCGGTGAGGGTCTGGAAGGCTTTCATCTTTTTATCCTAATGCGGGTCATGTGAGATGAACAGGGTCGGCACATTCAGCGTGCCATTGCGAATGGTGAAGACATTGCTGCCCGGCTTGCGGCCCTTGCGCTGTTCGGACACGTCGAAGCCAGCGTCGAGCAGGCGCTCATGGGCCGCCGCCAGATCGGCCACTTCCCAAGTCAGGCCCCAGATGGAATCCGGACTTGCTGTATCCGCCGTCTCGCCAAGCCGGTTGATCACTTCAAAGGTCAGTCCGCCGGTGCGGAAGAACAGGAAACGCGTTTTCCATTCCGGCGCCGTGCGATCAAGCGCCAGATCAAGGCCAAGGCGCGCGCCATAGAGCGCGGCCGCCCGGTCGGGATTGGGCGTGTTGATGACGATATGATCAAGACCCGATACGGCATCATCCGGGGCTTCAGCGGCCTCGAGTTCACCCGTCTGATGCTCGATCAGGAACGTGCGGATGCCGCCTGTCTCATCGTCTGAACAGCGAAACCGCCGCCAGTTGCGCGTTTTGCCTGCGATTTCGCTGGTGCTGTCGCCCGGCATGATCTCGTGAGGCTTCAGCCCGCGCCGGGTCAGGCGGTGATGGGCGTGCTCGATATCGCCGGTCCGGAAGGCAAGGCTCTTCAGGCCCGGCCCGTCATCGGCAATGATCTCGCCGAGGCGCTGCGCCAGTGGCCCGTCACCATGCGGGGCCATCAATTCCAGCGCCGTATTGCTTACCCGGAAAATCGCTGTCGCCGCGCCGTCTGCAGAGACCGCCTCCCAGTCTGGTGCGCGGCCCAGCAAGGCCGCATAGACCGCCGTGCCGGACGCAATCTCCGGGCAGACCAGAACAATATGGTCAAGCCCCGTGATCATGCCTTGGCGCTTTCCTTTGGTAGGGCCGCGTCAACGCTCTGGAAACGGGGCAGGGCCTCAACGCGCGACATCCAGCGGCGCACATGCGGATAGGCGCCGAGATCGATCTGCGCCTGCTGTGCGTAGGCAACAATACCGTAGATATCGAGGTCAGCAATGGTCACGCCGCCGCCAACCAGCCAATCACGTCCGTCCAGCAGGCCATTCAATTCCTTCAGCGCGCCATTGGCCGCATTGAGATTCGCTTCGGCGACCTGCTCTGGGAAGGTGAAGAAGCCGAGCTTCATGGCGCGCGTGCGGTAGATGCCGGTCGTCAGCTGGCCTGCGCCCCAAAGCTGCCACTCGCGGGCGCGCAGTCGTTCCGCCCGGTCCTTGCCGCCGAACTGGCCCGTTTCGTCGGCCAGATAGTCAAGAATGACGGACGACTGGCAAAGGCACATGTCCTTCTCGTGATCCTCCAGCACCGGCACCTGGCCATAGCGGTTCTTGGCAAGGAAAGCGTCGGCCTTGTGGGCGCCTGAGCGCAGGTCGACATGCTCGTAATCATAGGGCGTACCCGTCAGGTTCAGCATCAGGCCGACTTTATAGGTCGGGCCGGAGGCGAAGATGCCGTGCAATGTGTATCGGGTCATGTCGCGTTTCCTCGCTTGAGTGGCCTCATTATGTGCGAGGACCGTGCACTTTGAAATCGCAGTATAAGGGCGTTGCCCGGGCGCTTAACCCAGCACACCATTGATCGCAGCCCGCGCCGCCAGCGCCGGGCTCATCAGATGCGTCCGCCCGCCCCGGCCCTGACGGCCTTCGAAATTGCGGTTCGACGTCGACGCGCAGCGTTCGCCCGGCGACAGGATATCCGGGTTCATGCCGAGGCACATGGAACAACCCGGCTCACGCCATTCAAATCCGGCTTCCATCAGGATGATATCAAGCCCTTCGGCTTCGGCCTGCGCCCGCACAAGGCCCGAGCCCGGCACGACCATGGCGCGCACGCCCTCGGCCACATGATTGCCCTTGGCAACATCGGCCGCCGCGCGCAGGTCCTCGATCCGGCTGTTCGTGCACGAGCCGATGAAGACACGCTGCACCGGCGTCCCGGCAATCGGTACGCCCGCCTCAAGGCCCATATAATCGAGCGCCCGCTCGGCCGCCGCGCGTTTCACGGGGTCGGCAATCTCTTCCGGCACAGGCGTCTTGCCCGACAGCGGGATCGCCTGTTCCGGGCTCGTGCCCCAGGTGATGGTCGGCTCAACCGAAGCGCCATCAATGCGGATAACCGTGTCCCAGGCCGCGTCATCATCGGAATGGAGCGTCTTCCAGTAGCTTTCCGCCACGTCCCATGCGCCAGCCTTCGGGCTCGCCGGGCGACCTTTCATGTAGTCGAATGTCTTTTCGTCGGGCGCGATCAGGCCGGCGCGCGCGCCGCCTTCAATCGCCAAATTGCACAGCGTCATCCGCGCTTCCATCGACAGGGCCTCAACTGCCTCGCCACGATACTCGATCACATAGCCCGTGCCACCAGCCGTACCGGTCTGCGCAATAATGTGAAGCGCGAGATCCTTCGCCGTCACGCCATCGCGCAGCTCGCCGGACACTTCCACGGCCATGTTCTGCATCTTGCGCGCCCGCAAGGTCTGCGTCGCCAGCACATGCTCGACTTCCGACGTGCCGATGCCGTGCGCCAGTGCGCCAAAGGCCCCGTGCGTCGATGTATGGCTGTCACCGCAGACGATGGTCATGCCCGGCTGCGTGCGGCCCTGCTCCGGCCCGATGACATGAACGATGCCGTTGCGGATGTCGCCCATCGGGAAGAATTCGATGCCATATTCAGCCACGTTCCGCGAAAGCGTTTCAAGCTGGTTGCGGGCTTCCGGATCCTTGATGCCTGCCAGGCCGGCCGCCTGGTTCTCGGTCGGCGTGTTATGGTCGGCCACGGCCAGCGTCAGATCCGGACGGCGCACGCCGCGTCCAGCCAGCTTCAGCCCGTCAAAGGCCTGCGGCGTGGTTACTTCATGAATAAGGTGCAAGTCGATATAGAGCAGGCTCTCGCCCGAAGCCGGATCCGTGTGGACAACATGCGCGTCCCAAATCTTGTCATAAAGTGTCTTGCCGGCCATTGATCCTGCCTATCCTCGTGTTCGCGGCGCACCATAGCGATAGATATGTACGATGGAAGCCCGGTCTACTGCCGGGCTGAGCCTGATATATCCCAAAACGCGAAAAATTCGCCGAATCTGTAGTATTGGCACGCTGTTTGTAGAGAGAGCCGGGAGCGCTTTGTCCTTTGTCTCGAATTGGACCCAAGCAAATTCAGTCTGATCCCGAGGCCAAAGCATGCCATCTACCCACACGCCCGCCAGCAACGTCCTGTCCCTTCGTGCGAAGGCCCCTGCATCACCGTGCAGAATCGTTTTCGTCACACATGGCGAAGGGCGCGGCCGCACGGTTGCAACGGACAAGGCCTTCATGGACCGGCTGCGCGAGAGCGACCCCGAAATGGTCAGCCAGATCCGCACCCACCGGACAGGCAGCGGCCCTTTTGACTTCCGGGATGTCGGCCTGATCGTGTTCTGGCTGGGTGATCCGCTCCGCCAGAAATACCCGCAATGCTATGCAGAAGCCGTCCAGATCGAAGCTACCGCCAGCATCTACGGCATCCGCGTCATCAACTCGCCCTTCGGCCTCAGCAACACTTCCAAGGCCGACCAGGCCCGAATCTGGAACCCCGCCGGCTTGCCCAGCGCCAGGGCAGAGCGGGCCGAACGCGCCGAAGACCTGCCTGTCGCGGCGAGCAAAGTCGGGTTTCCGTGCATCATCCGGTCAGACGATGTCCACTGCCAGCGCCGCGTCGCGATCGCCCATTGCGCGGAAGATGTCGCCCGCGTCGCCGCCACAATCTCATTCCCAGCCGCCCTGATCGCTTTTATTGACGTGCAGGCCAGCTGGCGCGCAGCGGGCGATGAAACCAGCCTGTTCAGCCGCTACCATCACAAGGCCCGCGCTATTGTCTTCGGCGGTGAGGTCAAAGCGAGCCATCTCTTCTTCTCGACGGACCGCATTGTCGGCCTCTCAAACTCGGTCTTTGCCCGCGAGGACACGCCACGCCGCAATTTCGCAAGGCGTTTCGGCTTCGGGGGCCGCATGCTGGACAGTATGATCGCCGCGGACCTCGCGCATTTCGAGGCCCCCGTCGCGCATGCCGACAAGCTTGTGAAAGCCGTCGCCGCGCTGGGACTCGATTTTGCGGCCGTCGATTACAGCATCATGCCGGATGGTCAGCCCGTCATCTGGGAGGCAAACCCCTATTTCTATCTGCCTTCCGGCCAGCAAAGCGTCTTTTCCGCCGAACGTCAGGCCGTGCGACGAGTCGATGAAACATTCGACTGGATGGCCGCCCGCCTGAAAGCCGAATTCGAGGGCGCCCTCAGCGCCGGTGACGATACGGCAGATGCTGCCGGTCCCCTTCAATACGCCCACACCGCCTGAGCCACGACCCGACACTGCCACAACGAAAAACGCCCCTGCCGATGGGCAAGGGCGTTTTTGAAATCGTGAAAAGGCGAGAAGCCTATTCTTCCGGAGCAGCCTCTGGGGCTTCAGCAGCAGCGGCAGCTTCTTCAGCAGCCTTGGCTTCGGCTTCTGCGGCAGCAGCGGCGGCCTTTTCGGCCTCAAGCTTTGCCTTGGCAGTGGCTTCGCGCTCGGCAGCCGCGGCTTCCTTGCGGGCAACCTTCTCTGCGTCCTTCTGGCGGCGACGCTCGGTTTTCGAGACAGCGATCTCGACAGCCTCGATGCCGTGACCGGTCGTACGCTCGGCAATACGGGCCGATTTACCGCGACGGTCGCGCAGGTAGTAGAGTTTCGCACGGCGCACGCGGCCCTTGCGCTTGACTTCGATCGACTCGATCAGGGGCGAGACCAGCGGGAAAACCCGCTCGACGCCTTCACCGAAGGAAATCTTGCGAACCGTGAAGCTCTCGCTCAGGCTGCCGCCCGAACGGGCAATGCAGACGCCTTCGAAGCGCTGGACGCGCTCACGGTCGCCTTCCTTGATCTTCACGTTCACGGCAAGCGTGTCGCCTGGCGAGAAAGCCGGGATTTTTTTGTCGCCGAGGACGCGGACGCGTTCTTCCGCCTCAAGCTGCTCAATCATGTTCATCGCCATTCTCCGGCGGTTGGAATTCGGGGGTCTTGGAGTAAGCGGCGTATAAATCGGGACGGCGCTGCTTTGTCAACGCCTTTGCGCTGTTGCGACGCCATTCTTCTATACGTTTATGATCGCCAGACAGGAGAACATCCGGTGTGGGGTGTCCTTCCCACTCGCGCGGCATTGTATAATGGGGGTGTTCCAGCAGGCCTTGCTCGAAGGATTCCTCCGTCAGCGACGCTTCATTTCCCGCCACACCGGGCAGCAAACGCACCGTCGCCTCGATGAAAGCCATGGCCGCAACCTCGCCGCCGGCCAGGACAAAATCGCCCAGCGAGACCTCTTCCATGCCGCGCGCTTCAATCACGCGCTCATCAAGCCCCTCGAACCGGCCACAGAAAAACACAACGCCAGGCCCGCTTGCCCATTCATGCGCTTTTGTCTGGTCAAACGGCTTGCCGCGTGGCGAGAGGTAAACCAGCGGCCGCCCCTCCAGCGCCACGCTGTCAATCGCCGCCGCCGCCACATCGGGCCGGAGCACCATGCCCGCCCCGCCGCCCGCCGGCGTGTCATCCACATTCCGGTGCTTGCCAACGCCAAAGCTGCGCAGGTCCACCGTTTCGTGCGCCCACAGGCCCTTCTCCTCGGCGCGCCCCAGAATGGAGACACCGAGTGGCCCGGGAAAGGCATCCGGTACAAGCGTGATGAGCGTGGCTTTGAACATGCGGCGCATCTAGCCCACTCCCGCCACCCAAGTCACCCCGCATGGCCCGTTGACGCCGGCTCGCCCCAGGCGCTTGATACGTCTAAAATAACGGGGGGATACAGATGACACTCGACACCATCGCCACGATTGCCAACATCATGGCCTCCGGCGCCGTGGTGCTGACACTGGTCTTTATCGGCCTGCAGCTTCGCCAGAACGCCCATCTGACACGCATGGCAGCGGCGCAGACCTCGGCCCAGCTCCTGTCGGCCAATATGGGGCGCGTTACCGAAAGCGCCGATCTTGCCGAACTGCTCACACGCGAAGATACCCCCGACAGCTGGAGCCGTCCGGAATTCCTGCGTGTCTCCAACTTCCTCAGCATTTCCTTCCGCCATTTCGAAGTCCTCCACACCCATCGCCGTTTCGGCGTCTTCGAGGATGAATTGTGGGAAGGCTCGGAAGCCCGCCTCAGGGAATCGCTCAGCGATGCGGGCATCCGTGCATGGTGGGCCGAAAGCCGTATCGTTTATGCCCGCAGTTTCGTGAAATATGTCGACAGGCTCGCCGCCGAACTCGAGGTCGCGCAGGCCATGTCCACAATGGGACAGGATTAGGCCGCCAGTTCCACCGCGCGGCGGGACGTCACCTTGTTGCGGCCGCTGTTCTTTGACTGGAAGAGCGCCGCATCGGCGGTTTCAAGCACCATGTCGATCTGCGCGCCGGGTTTCAGCAGGCAGGTCCCGAAGCTCGCCGTGATCGAGAAGGCTTCACCCTTGCACTCCAGATGGAGCGCCGCGATGCGCTCGCGGATGCGCTCACACACGAGAGCGGACTGTTCCAGTGTCACATTGCTGAGCAGGATCACGAATTCCTCCCCGCCCCAGCGCCCCAGCCGATCGAAAGGCCCGCGCAGTTCAGCGAAGGCAGCCGCCGCAACTTCCTGCAGGACCAGATCGCCAGACTTGTGGCCGAACCTGTCATTGATGCGCTTGAAATGATCGAGATCGAACAGGACCAGGCCAGCCGTCTCATGTGTACGCCGCATGCGCTGGATCTCGTCTTCCATGGCCTGCTTGAAGAAACGCCGATTATACAGCCCGGTCAGCGGGTCGGTCGCCGCCAGGGCCTCAAGCCGCCGCTGATAGTGCTTCAGGCGAAACTCATGCTGGGAGGCAATGACGCCCGTTGGAAGCGCCACGCAGGCCGAGATGAGAAGGTTGGTTAAAACGAACGCACGCGGATTGGTCGGCACGCCCAGCTGGTACATGACCATCGAGAATGTGAACGACAGACACAGGGCCGTAATTGCAACAAACGCAAAAAACAGCAATGAATCAAAGACGTCGTGTGTACGATTTGAGATGGGCATCCTGACCTCCTCGTTTACCTGCTTATACATGTTACAAGCGAACATCCCGCGAATCCGGCCCCCGGATTTGCCGCTGCGGCGTTTACCATCTGGAAATCTTTGGCGCGCGATCTTGATCGTTCAACGTAAATCGGGGGAACCTGATGCGGGTTGAGGGGCTTACGCGTCCAGCCGCCGCATATTCTTTGTCAGGCTGGCTTTCAGGAGACTACGAAATGGATACGACGAAGCGACACTTGCTGATGGGTGGCTCTGCCGCCATCCTCGCAACCGCGCTCAGCGGCTGCGGCACCCTTCTTTACCCGGAACGCAAGGGCCAGAGCGGCGGCCGTATCGACCCGGCTGTGGCCATCCTGGACGGCGTCGGCCTGCTCCTGTTCCTCATCCCCGGCCTGATCGCCTTCGCCGTCGACTTCTCGAATGGCACGATCTACCTGCCCGGTGGTCGCCGCGCCGAAAAGGCCGATGATCTTTCGGAAGTGAAAATGACCGCCGCGCTGACCCAGCCGGAAGTCGACCGCATCTGGACCGAAACCTATGGCCACGCCGCCCCGTTCGAATTGTCCGAGCTTGAGCGCCGCCGCCTCAGCGACAAGTCGATGACCCTCGACACGGTCGCCACCCTCGCCCGCAACGATTTCGCGCGCATCTGATCATTCGGGGAGCCACGGCCAGGCTGTGGCTCCCGTTTTTCATTCAGCCCTCGATCCCGCCAGTCGCGAAACAGGCCCAAGGTCCCGTTCGTCAGCATCGCATTCGCCGTGAAATGCAGCGTGTCCGTCCCGCCTTTCGGGCTGTTCGGGTTGGCTCCGTAGTGTCACCGGGCTGTATTCGGGCTTCTACCGGACTTTTATCCGTGCATTCTGAGGGCGTAAATTGCGCTGACAGGACATGTTCTATACGTGAGGAGAGATGGCACACACTCCGGCACTTTCTGTCCTGATTCCCTTCTTCAACGAGGAAGGCAACGTGCATCCCGTGATCGACGAGATTCACGCGGCGCTGGCCGGAATCGATTTCGAGATCATCTGCGTCAATGACTGTTCCGCCGACGCAACCAGCACGGAACTTGCCGAAGCAAAGGCGCGTCACCCGCATACGGTCGTGGTGCTGAACCATGTGGCAAGGCGCGGCAAGTCCTCGGCCCTCTTCAGCGGCCTGAGATCCGTGCGCGGTGAATGGGTCCAGCTGCTTGATGGCGACGGCCAGAATGACCCCCACGACACGGCCCGCCTCTGGGCCGAGATCATCGCGCCCGGCGCCCCGGCACGGCTCGGCATCATTGCCGGCAAACGTAACAGCCGCAACGATTCAGGCTTCAAGTGGCTACAGTCGCGCGTGGCCAATGGCGTGCGCCGTTTCGTGCTGCGCGACGATGCGACAGACACAGGCTGTGGCTGGAAGCTGATCCGCACGCGGGCCTTCCGCGACCTGCCCTATTTCGCGTCCATGCACCGGTTCCTCCCAGCCCTCGTCAAACGCGCTGGATGGGATGTCCGCGAGGAGCTGGTCAATGATCGCGAGCGGCTCGCTGGCGTGTCGAAATACGGCTTTCTTGGCCGCCTCGGCGCCGGCATCTTCGACCTGATCGGCATGTTCTGGCTGACGCGTCGCGGCGGCTACGGCATCCCCGCCGAGTGGAACGACCCGCGCGCCAACTAGTCCCCTGAGACCCTAACGCTTATCGACGCGCAGCGCGCGGTCGCGCGCCTTGATGCCGGCTGGCGAGCGCGGATCGGCCCGTGGCTGTGACCGCTGCTGCCGCTGAACCGGCGCGGCCTGAACCTGTGGTCGCGGCTGGGGTGCGGCCCTGACAGGCGCCTGCACAGGGGCGGCACGGGCAGGGGCCCGAACTTGCGGCGGAGGCGTCCTCACTTGCGGTGCGGCCTGCACGGGCGCCCTCACGGGCTGGCGAGACTGCATGGCGGGCGTTTGAGGCAATACACGCTGGCGCTCCTGGCGTTGTGGCTGGGGCGCGGCGCGGACAGGCGTACGGGCCGGCGGCGACGGCGTTCTCACTTGCGGGGCAGCCTGCACGGGTGCCCTCACGGGCTGGCGGGACTGCATGGCGGGCGTTTGCGGCAATACGCGCGGGCGTTCCTGGCGCTGCGGCTGGGGTCTGCGCTCAACCTGCCGGTCAGGCCGGGCCCGTTGTTGATCACTGCCGCGCCGGTCGCCTGCGTCACGGATGCGCGGCACGTCACGCCGGGTCGCATCGCCGCGTGGGCGTTCCTGCCGTGGGGGCTGTACCGTCTTGCTGATCGGATCTGGCGGCACGAAACCACGCTGTTCACGCGGCTGACGATTTCCCAATGTCGTGTCAGGCAGCGAAGGGACAACGCCGGGGGCGCCTGCAAGCGTGTCAGAAGCACGACCGCCGCCCGGACGGCCCGGCCCGCCTTGGCCGCGATCACCGCGTTCGCCCCTGTCAGCCCGTGGCTGGTCGCCTCGGCCATCCCTGTCGCGCCCGGCGGAATCATTGCCCCCGCGATGATCATTGTCGCCGCGGTGTCCGCGATCGCGTCCGTCGCCGCGATTGTCCCGGTCACCGCCGACCGGCCGGATCGATGAAATATTGTCGTTGAGGCGGATGCCGTTCAGCTTGCCGGTCGAGGCATCGATGATTTCGCAGCGGCCCTTGAAATTGGCGTGCTCGCAGACTTCCCACTTGCCGGACTTGATGTTCAGCGACGAGACATTGTCATTGAACCGGTAACGACTGAGATCGCTGACACCGTGATTGATGCCCAGTGATGCGCCCCGGCCTTTGGAATCGACATAGAGCGTCGCGTCCGCATCGCGCGCACCATAGTGTCCGCGCAGGGGCCGGGGTTGCCGGTGATAGGCGCGATAGGTGTTGTAACCGCCGCGCGAATAGCCAAAGCCATACGGCCCGAAACCGGCCAGCGGATCGTAGTATCCGTAGGACCTGTAAGCCGGTGAATAGCCGTAATGGTAGACCTCCACCCGCGTCGTCGCGCCATAGCCATGGGAATAGTTATCATACCCATACTGCGCATCGTCTGCGTACCGGATATACCCATGCTCATCCCGCACGAACATCAAGCCATTCTCAGCGTCCGTATACTCATAAATAGGCCGCACCGACGACACTTCGCCATCAAGGCCGAAATAGCGAAGGTCCGGAACGTCCTCGCGCAGGAACACGCAGCGCCCGGTGAAATCGCTATGCTCGCAAAGCTCCCAGGCGCCTGACAGCACGGCCACCGAGCGGGCACGGTCATTGAACTGGATATCCGGCAGGGAATGGATCGGGTCGAACACGTTGACGGCCGGGCCAGTATAATTCTCGCCGCCAAAGAGGATCAGCGCCGCCTCGTCCTGAACATCGTCATACTGCGCCGCCGCCACACCTGCCGTGGCGAAGGGGAATGCGATCAGGGCGCCAAGGCGCAGGAGCGTGGCAAGCATGGCCAAAACCTCTCAGTTACAGATCGTAACATGGGGCATGGCACCTGAACCATTCACAACATAAGTCGGGCTGGCTGTTATTGGTCCGGCTCCGCTTCGCTCCAGCTGGCCAGATCGGGGATGGTCACGCGCCGCGTCTCAAAATCGATTTCAGGCACATCCGCCAGCGTGAACGGTACGAAGACACTGTGCCCACCCGTCACCAATTGCACTTCCAGCAGGTCATCCGCGCCAAAATTCTGCACCGATTTCACCCGACCTGCGACGACCTCTCCCGCTGAGACCACATCCAGCCCGACAAGATCCTCAATATAGAACTCGTCCTCTTCGGCTTCGGGCAGCTGCGCGCGGGCGACATGCAGGAGGGCGCCTTTAAGCGCGTCCCATTCTTCCTTCTGCTTCTGCTCACGCGTGGCGACGATGAAGTGATCATTGCCGGGCCGGGCCGACAGAGGCGTCAGCAGAACGCGGCCTTTCTCATCGGTCAGCGGGCCATAGGTGAACAGGTCTTCCGGCTCGGCGGTAAAACTCTTCACGCGCACTTCACCGCGCACGCCATGAGCGCCCTTCAGGGCGCCCACAACGATCAGCTTGTCTTGGGGTTTCGACGTCATGCCGCCTCTCTAGCCGCACTCTGCGCCGGAGAGAACAGCTGTTTACCGCCGCCAGCCGTCATGACGGCCATAATCGTTCCGCGCATCGTAGCGGGTATCATACCGGCGGATCGAAGAGATATTATCGTTGAGGCCGATCGGTCGCAAATCGCCTGACCCTTGCGAGATCACTTCGCAGCGGCCCCTGTAATTGGCATGTTCGCACGCCAGCCACGTTCCGCGCGTCACAAGGATTGAACTCGCCTTGTCATTGAAGCGATAGGCCGACAGGTCCGCCACGTCCCGGTTTATCTCCACGGGGTCGCCGCGCATGTTGCTGCTTGAGAACAGCACAACATCTGCCGCCCCCTGACCATAATTCCCATTCCATCGGCGGCCATCGTCACCACGTCCGCGGTCATAACCGGCGGGACGGATTGAAGAGATATTATCGTTCAGGCGTAGGTCGGCGAGCCTCGATACACTTGTATCGATTGTCGCGCAGCGGCCTTTGAAGTTTGCATCAGAGCAGACTTCCCAGACACCTGAGCCGATGCTGATCGACGAGACACGGTCATTGAAGCGCACACGGGAAAGGTCCGGCACGGCGCCATTTATCTGGATAGCCTCACCTCGGAAATTTCCATCGGCGTGCAGCACCGCCCCGCCGTGCCCGCCGCGATAGGCGTCACCATGCGGGGAGGCCTGCGCTGGCAGGGCAAGGGCAGCAATTGTGGCGGCGACGAGCGCGCCATTTCGGTAGTGGGTCAACCTGGTCATAGCGATCTCCTTTCGATCAGCCTTATGTCTAGGCTAAGCGAACTGAACCGGGACAAGGTTCCCTGTTGCCGGGCATTCAGTCAGCTCACGGCTGCCAGCCCAAACAGAAAAGGCCAGCGCAACCTGCACTGGCCCCTTCAGATACAATACGAGCGTGAAGCCTATTCCGAAGCGGCTTCTTCAGCCGGTGCTTCTTCTTCCGCAGGCGCTGCAGCCGCAGCCGCAGCGGCTTCAGCAGCGGCAGCAGCCGCCTCAGACGCAGCCGTCGCCTTGTCAGCGCGCTCTTTCACGCGGTCCTGGGCTTTCTTGCCTGGCTCACCTTTTTTCGGGTTGCTGCCAGCGGTCCATGTGTAGATCGGTGCGGATTCGCCTTCGAGCGTGATCTGCGACAGGAAGCGGCCAACGCGGTCAGTCGGCTGGGCGCCCTTCTTGAGCCATTCGGCCGCTTTCACGCCGTCAATCTTGACGCGCTCACCGGAATCTTTCGCAAGACGCGGGTCATAGACGCCGATTTTCTCGATGAAGCGACCGTCGCGTGGTGCGCGGGCGTCAGCGATGACAACCGAATAGAAAGGGCGTTTCTTGGACCCGCCACGGGCGAGTCGGATCTTGAGGGACATTGGGGTTACTCCTGTAAAGTGTCGTCTCTGGATTTAAAGTTCAGCTTCGTCGCTGCGGATCTGCTCATGGTGGCGGATCACTTCCGCCACGATGAAGGATAGGAATTTCTCGGCGAAGGCCGGGTCGAGGCCTGCGTCATTGGCGAGCCGCCGGAGGCGCTCGATCTGCTGGGCTTCCCGCGATTTGTCAGCGGGCGGCATATTGTGAAGCGCCTTCAGCTTGCCGACTTCTTTGGTCGCCTTGAAGCGCTCGGCCAGCGTGTGGACGAGGATCGCATCCATATTGTCGATGCTGGCGCGCAGCTGGTTCAGCTGGAACAGGGCAAGCGTATTGTCTGCGTTTGTCATCTATTTCTTCTTTCCCCCAAGGCCCGGAAGGCCGCCGCCGAGACCGGGCAGTCCACCCGGCAGGCCACCTGAGCCCATGCCCGGCGGCAATTGCCCACCGCCCATGCGCGCAAGGTCTGCCGGGGACATACCGGCCTGCGAGGCCGCGCCCATCATGGCTTTCATGCCGCCCTTGGTGCGCATCTTCTTCATCATGCCGGCCATTTGCTGGTGCATTTTCAGCAGCTTGTTCACTTCCTGAACCGACGTGCCCGAGCCTGCTGCGATCCGCTTGCGGCGCGACGCATTGAGAACCGCCGGCTTGCGGCGTTCCTGCCTGGTCATCGACAGGATGATCGCTTCCTGCCGCTTCAGCACATTGTCGTCGAGATTGGCGCTCGCCATGGCTTCCTTGGCTTTGCGCGCGCCGGGCATCATGCCCATGATGCCGCCAAGGCCGCCCATGCGCTGCATCTGGCGCAGCTGGTCGGCCATGTCTTCGAGGTCGAATTCGCCCTTCTTGAGCTTCGCGGCCATGCGCTCGGCTTTTTCGGCATCCATCTGCTCGGAGGCTTTTTCGACCAGGCTGACAATGTCGCCCTGGCCGAGGATACGGCCTGCAACGCGGCTCGCATCGAAGGCGTCGAGCCCGTCTAGCTTCTCGCCGACGCCGAGGAACTTGATCGGCAGGCCGGTCACCGCGCGCATGGAAAGCGCCGCGCCGCCGCGACCGTCGCCGTCCATCCGTGTCAGCACAAGGCCCGTCAGCGGCAGGCGCTCATGGAAACGGCGTGCGGTCTCCACAGCATCCTGACCCGTCAGCGCATCAGCGACCAGAAGCGTCTCGGATGGGTTGGCGATCGCGGCAATCTCTGCCGCCTCAGACATCATCTGCTCGTCGATCGTGGTACGGCCCGCGGTATCGAGGATCAGGACATCATAGCCACCGATCTTCGCTGCCTGCACGGCGCGTCGGGCGATATCTGCCGGCAGCTGGCCTTCGATGATCGGCAGGGAGGAAACATTCTCGCCGCACTGGTCGGCAAGGATCGCCAGCTGCTGCATGGCCGCCGGTCGGCGCACGTCAAGCGAGGCGAGCAACACGCGCTTGCGCTGTTTTTCCGACAGGCGTTTCGCGATCTTGGCCGTCGTGGTCGTTTTACCCGAGCCCTGAAGGCCAGCCATCATGATGGTCGCAGGCGGGTTGTCGACGCGCAGGCCGGTCTCGGCCTCTGTCCCGCCAAGCATCTCAACCAGACCGTCATAGACGATCTTGACCACTTGCTGGCCGGGTTTCACCGAGCGGACCACTTCCTCGCCAACGGCGCGGGTGCGCACGCTGTCGATGAAATCCTTGACCACGGGCAGGGCGACGTCGGCTTCGAGCAAGGCCACACGGATTTCGCGCAGCGCGGCATTCACGTCCTTTTCGGACAGCGCGCCGCGGCCTGTCAGCCCGTCGAAAATTCCGCCAAGATGATCGCTCAATGCGTCGAACATGTGCCACTCCTTTACCTTTTGCCTGTGGGAACAGACATAGGCGCTCAAACCGAACGCACAAAGCATGAAGCCCCGCTGAGCGAACCTTCGCCGGGCGGGGGGCCTCGCTGACCTCATGGATCAGTCAAAGCGCGCTTCTCATATTTTGCGCGGATGTAACGGGCCTAAAGCATGAGGGGCCCGTCAGGTCAAGCCAGCTGCATCTCTGCGACCCGGTCCTTCAGGAGATCAATGGCCCCGCGGATCTCGGCATCCACGAGGGAAAGCACCGCCAGATCGCCCCAGGATCCGTCCGCAAGGCGCACATACCGGCGCAAGACGCCCTCCTTGCGAGCCCCCAGCCGCTCAAGCGCCCTGATCGCCCGTTCATTGGCCGCCGCAATCGGGAACTCGATACGCCGCATCCGGGCGCCAAAGGCCCGGCCGATCATCGCCATCTGTGTCGCCACGGGCACCACGGTGCCGCGCATTTCGGGCGGGTGCCAGATGTAACCGATACCGACGCGCCGATGGGTGCGGGAGACATCGAGATAGGCGATCACGCCTGCAAAGGCCCCATCAGACCTGCGCGTGACTGAAAACGGAATGACACTGCCGTTCTTCTTGAGGGCCATCATGAAGTCGAAATAGGCGTGAAAGCTGGTGCCCGTGGGTATAACGGGCATCCAGTCCCACATGGATTTAACCGCGCCTGAAGCTTCGAGCCGTGCACGGTCGCTCTCCTCCAGCAGGTCCAGCCGGACGACGTCGTTATGAAAGTCCTTTTCGTCGAGGCGCATGTCTATAGGGTCTCACGGATCATCGAACTGACAAGCCCAATCGCGAAATAATGATCGCGTTCCATTTCGACACTTACTACTTTCCGAAAAGTCGTTCCGACAGGTAAGTGAATTCCAAAGCGGAACGCTTTGCGCGCTCTGTCTGGTTCGCTGCTGCCGAATGGCCCCCGTCAATGTTCTCGTAATAGAGGAAGGGCAGGCCCGCATCCTCGAACAGTTTCGCCATCTTGCGCGCATGGCCGGGATGCACCCGGTCATCCTTGGTCGAGGTGACAAAGAAGGGCTCCGGATACGGCTTTGACGCATCGAAATTCTGGTACGGCGAGATCGTCTCAAGGAAGGCGCGCTCTTCCGGTACATCCGGCGAGCCGTATTCATCCACCCATGACGCGCCCGCGAGCAGCAGGTGGTAGCGCATCATGTCGAGCAGCGGCACCTGTACGACCACGGCATTCCAGAGGTCCGGCCGCTGGTTCAGCATCACACCCATCAAGAGGCCCCCATTGGACCCGCCCATGATGCCGAGATGCTCCGGACGGGTCACATTGCGGGAAATCAGGTCCTCACCGACCGCGATGAAATCGTCATAGACGCGCTGGCGTTGCAGCTTCAGGCCCGCCTGGTGCCAAGCCGGACCGAACTCCCCACCGCCCCTGATATTCGCCAGCACATAAGCGCCGCCCTGTTCCAGCCAGAGCCGACCCGTGACCGGGCTGTAGCCCGGATTCATCGACACCTGAAACCCGCCATAGCCATAAAGCAGCGTCGGCGTGCTGCCATCCAGCTTCATCCCGGCCTTGTGCACGATGAAATAGGGCACCTTCGTCCCGTCCTTCGACACGGCAAAGAACTGCTCCACTTCAAGACCCGACGCATCGAACTTGCCCGGCAGGCTCTTCAGGGTCGACACCTCGCCGCTGGCGATATCGTAGCCGAGCAGGGAATCCGGCGTCAGAAAGTCCTGATAGGTCAGGAACACGGTCTCTTCATGCTCATTCGCGAACACGATGCCAGCCTGGCCCGTGCCCGGCAGCTCCAGCGCATCCGTCGTCCAGCCATCCGCGCCTGGCTCCAGCCGCAGCACACGGCTCGCCACATTGTCATTGATCGAGAGCAGCGCCGCACCCTTGGCCACGGCCACGCCATTCACCGCCTGCGCCGCATTCGGTCGGAATACGAGGCTCACGTCCGGCAATTCCCGCGTCTCCAGGAACGCATTCACGTCAAAGGCCACAAGGTCGCCCGTCTTGAAAGCCGTATCCTGGCCCTCCGGCGCCCAATCCTGCTCCAGCGACAGCAGGAACTGCCCTTTGTAGATACCTTCCGGTGAGGATTTCAGCGGAATGGGCCAGCGCACAGGCGCCGTCTCGCCTTCTGGCAACCACCAGAAGGAATGGGTGAAGAAGGTCTCCGATTTCACCGCGCCCTGCAACACGCGCCCGTCTTCAAGCTCCATCACGGAAGGCCACACGCCAACATGGTCCTTTGTTCCGCGGATCACTTCCTCGGCCTCAGATAGCGGCGTGCCCCGCTTCCAGCGCTTTACGACAAATGGATAGCCCGATGCCGTGACCGTCCCTTCGCCCCAGTCCGAAGCGATCAGCAGCGTGTCCTCATCGACCCATGAAATGCCTTGCTTGGCCTCGGGCGTAACGAAACCGTCCTCGACGAACGTCTTTGTCTCAAGGTCGAACTCGCGATTGATTACCGCGTCCTTGCCGCCATCTGACAGCGACACGAGGCAATGGCGCACCGGCGTTCCCTTTTGGCGCAGGCAATTCGCACCCGTATAGACCCAGTTGCGATCCTCATCGGCGGCCAGCTTGTCAAAATCGACAACGGTCTCCCACTCCGGCGCGTCGGCCCGATAGCTCTCAAGCGTCGTCCGGCGCCACAGGCCGCGCACGTTCACATCATCCTGCCAGAAATTGTACACTATGCCATCGCGCACCGTGCCGTAAGGGATGCGCGCATCGGAGGTCAGAACGTCCAGCGCTGCGGCTTCATATTTCGCATAGCGCGGGTCTGCCTGCAGCTCCGCGAGGCTGCGTTCATTCTGTGCGCGCACCCATGCCAGCGCTGTCTCGCCCTCGACCTCTTCGAGCCAGAGATTGGGATCAGTGGCTGTCGTCTGTGAACTATTGGCAGGGGCGTCTGGCAATGCAGTCTCCATTTCGGGTGTCTGTGTGCAGGCAACGATCATCAGGGTCAGAAGCGGAATAAAAAACCGCATCGGGGCTCCTCGCATCGGAAATTAGGCTTCATTCAAGTTTTGACTCGTCGGCTGACGGGAATGCACGACATAATGGGGCGGTTGAGCGATGGCAAACAGGGGACGACACATGGACAGGATATTCGATACGAACGCACCTTCGCGGCGCAGCCTCCTCCTCGGCGCAGGCGCTGGACTCACCGGGCTGGCCGCCGCTGCCTGCTCCCGCAAACCTGAGCCCGCCCCCGCGCCGGAAGGGATCACCGCCACAACGATCCGCGACGCCGAGGCGCTCACAGGCATCACCTACACAGATGCCGAACGGGCCCAGATGGTCGCCGATCTCGAAGCCCGGCTCGGCGCCCTCAAGCAATTGCGGGACATCGACAAACCGAACGGCCTCGCCCCGGCGACCGTCTTCGATCCGCGCCTGCCCGGTGAGGACTATGGCCTGACAGAAACATCCAGCGTCAGCGTCATGCCCTATGTCAGCGCCGCCATGCCGGGCGAGGAGGATGTCGCCTTTGCCTCTCTGACCCAGCTGCGCACATGGCTGTCAGCGGGCGCAATCTCCAGCCGGGAACTTACGGATCTCTACCTGAAGCGCATTGAGGCCATCGCCCCCAGGCTCGAATGCTTTGTGACCGTCATGGCTGAACGGGCCCGGCGCGAAGCAGACGCGATGGATGCCGAACGCGCGGCCGGCAAGGTGCGCGGGCCCCTGCATGGCATTCCCTACGCCCTGAAAGACCTGTTCGATGCGGAAGGCGCCCCCACAACCTGGGGCGCGGCGCCTTACAAGACACGCGCCTCTGATGGCGACAGCGCCATCGTGCGCAAGCTTTTTGATGCCGGCGCCATCCTGCTTGGCAAGACCACATGCGGCGCCCTGGCCTATGGCGATGTCTGGTTTGGCGGCGTGACGCGCAACCCGTTCGATACCCGCGAGGGATCGTCCGGCTCCAGTGCCGGTTCTGCCAGCGCGACGGCGGCCGGCCTGTGCGGCTTTGCGATCGGCACGGAAACCCTCGGCTCGCTTGTCTCCCCGTCGATGCGCTGCGGAACGACGGCGCTGCGGCCCACCTTCGGCCGGGTCAGCCGGGCAGGGGGCATGGCGCTTTGCTGGTCGCTCGACAAATGCGGGCCGATTGCCCGCTCGGTCGAGGACTGCGCGCTGGTGCTCGAGGCGATCAATGGTTTCGATCCGGCCGATGCAGGCTCCATCGCCGCCGGCTTCACCTATGATTTTCGCACGCCCATCACCGGCCTGCGCCTCGGGTTTGATCCTGCATGGCTGGAAGAGGCCACCGAGACGGAGACGCATGCGATCGAGACGGCAAAAGGTCTCGGCGCCACACTCGTCCCCTTCACGGTGCCGAACCTGCCCTCCGAACCGCTCTCGCTGCAACTGACCGCTGAGGCGGCAGCTGCCTTTGAAAGTCTGACGCTGTCAGGCCGCGATGACGAACTGACCTGGCAGGATCCTGAAGCCTGGCCGAACAGCTTTCGCGGCGCCCGCTTCATCAGCGCGGTGGACCTGATCCAGACTGACCGCCTGCGTCGTCTCTGGATGCAGGCCATGCATGCAGCCTTCGCGGATGTCGATGTCGTGATAGGCCCCAGCTATTCGAGCGGCATGCTCACGCCGACAAACTATACCGGCCATCCCTGCCTGGTCCTGCGCTGCGGCTTCGACACGACAAAGCCCCGAACGCTATTCGACTCCGAAGCCAATCCTGACGCACCGACGGCCCGCACACCCGTCGCCATTTCGCTCTGGGCGCCGCTCTTCAGGGAAGGGCCGATGCTGGCCTTCGGGCGCGCGCTCGAACAGGCGCTCGGTGTATCCACCGAGCGACCGGTACTCTAATCAGTCCTCCATTGTCCGATCCGCTCGAATGTCACGCGCTCAATGATGAGTGCGCGACTCTTCTCGGGAACAACGGGCCGAATACCCAGATAGTCCACACCCTGATCGCCCTCGATCATGGGAACGTCATAGTCGAAACTGAAATCCTCGAAGCCGGGTTTGAGATCGAATATTTTCCAGCCCGATTCCCCCACGCGTCCGGCTGAATAATTCAGCGCCAGCTGCACGGCGCCCTTGTCGTCGGCCGGGCGCGCCCGCACGATCGTGCGTATGGTCTGGCCCGCAAACTGGATTTCAATATCGGCCGCGAGCCGAAAATGCGGCCCGAGCTCCGGCTCATCGCGCAACGCGCCCGCGTCGGCCTCTATCATCAATAAGGGTTGACCATCCGGGCCGTCGATCAATTCCGTCTTGGCATTTCCGCCCGCATAGATCTTGTGAAGATAGTCTCCCTCGACGACGATCTTGTCATAATGCGTGCCGTCGCCGGTCACCGTGCCGGTCGGCAAGGCGCCAATGGCCGGACGGATGGCGAAGAAGACCATCAGGCCCACGACAACCAGCGCAGCCGGGAAGAAAAACCTGTCTCGCATGCGAAGCGTCCTTTGCTACCGGCCATGCGCGCAAGGGCGCTGGCCAATCATAGCATCTGCTGATAGCAGGTGCGCAATCGGTTTGGCGAGCCGTATGCTCGGCTTCACATGCATTTCGAGGACCCGTCCCAATGTCCAGGTCAGCCTTGAAGCGTCGGGCCACGGAAGCCCGCACATGGCTTTCGGATGCCTGTTTTCCGCTCTGGGCCGAGCGCGGCGTGAACAGTTACGGCCTGTTCCGCGAGGGGCTCGAACTCGACCATAATATCACCGATGCCCGTGAGAACCGTGTCCGCGTCCAGGCCCGGCAGACCTATGTGTTCGCAGAAGCCCTGCGGCTCGGTTGGCGCCCCGACTTGTCACGCGACCGGGTCGAGCTTGGCCTCGGCATCCTGACGGGTCTCGCCCGCCGCGATGATGGCCTTGTCGGTCGCACGCTCCAGCCTGATTCCAGCGGCTTGCTGGATGACACGCCCGATCTCTACGACATTGCCTTCACGCTGTTTGCGATCGCCGAGTCCGCCGATGCCCTTGGCGGCACGGGCGAAACCCGCGCGAGCGCCGGCGCCCTGCTCGATGCCGTCGACCGGCAGATGCGTGACCGCCTGAACGGAGGCTATGCCGAAATCCTGCCCCGCCCCGGCATCCGCGAGCAGAACCCGCACATGCACCTGCTGGAGGCCTGTCTTTCCCTCCACAAGGTTGATCCCGACGGCGATCACCTGGCCCGCGCGGCCGAACTGATCGCCCTCTTCGAAACCCGCTTCACGGCAGGACCGGGCGGCTTGCTCGGCGAGCGCTTTGCGCCGGACTGGTCAACGCCTGCGGGCCGTGACGCCGATATTGTCGAGCCGGGCCATCAATTCGAATGGGTCTGGCTGCTCCATGCCTATGCGGCGGCGACCGAAACGCCCGTCCTCCCCGCGGCAGCCACGCTCTACGATTTTGCCTGTGCCACGCTTGATGACGCGGGAAGGGCCTGCGTGGAAGTGACCCGCGAAGGCCAGCCTTTCGATGGCTCACGGCGCACATGGTCCCAGACCGAGGCCCTCAAGGCGCATCTCAGCGTGCTGGAATCCACCGGGGACGAGCGCCACGCCGCGGCCGCCTGCACCAGTTTTGACGTCATCATGGACGAATTCCTCACGCCCGATGGCGGCTGGATCGATCACTATGGCGCCGAGGGCGACATCCTCTCGACTTTCATGCCAGCCTCCACGACCTATCATGTCGTTCTCGCCTTCGCCGAGCTGATCCGGGTCATGAAAGCTTGAACCTTTGGTGATTTACCCCGAAAAGGGCGCCAGACGCCTGAAGTGATGCCGTTTTGAGGAAAGCCGACCGATGACCAAACTCGCCCTTGTCCGCCACGGACAATCCGCCTGGAACCTTGAGAACCGCTTCACCGGGTGGTGGGACGCAGACCTCACCGAAAAGGGCGAGGCTGAGGCCCGCCATTCCGGCACGCTGCTCAAGGGTGTCGATGCAGACTTCCGCGCCGCCTTTACAAGCGTGCAGACCCGCGCCATCCGCACGCTCTGGATGGCGCTGACCGAAATGGGGCGCGTCTGGGTCCCGGTCGAAAAGAACTGGCAGCTCAACGAGCGCCATTACGGCGGACTGACCGGCCTCGACAAGGCCGAAACCGCCGCCAGGCATGGCGACGAACAAGTGCACATATGGCGCCGCTCCTACGACGTGCCACCGCCCCCCATCGACGAAGACAGCCAGTACAATCCGGCCAAAGACCCGCGCTACAAGGGCATCGATGTCCCGGCCACGGAAAGCCTGAAGACCACGCTTGAGCGTGTGCTGCCCTACTGGACCAATGAAATCGCACCTGTCCTCATGGGCGGAACAGATACGGTGATCGCGGCCCACGGCAATTCCCTGCGCGCGCTCGTGAAACACCTGTTCAACGTGCCGGATGAGTCCATTACCGGGATCGAGATTCCGACAGGCAACCCGCTCCTGATCGATCTTGACGCCAATCTGAAGCCCGTTTCGGTTCGCTATCTGGATGCTGCCCGCGCCACGCCGCTGCCTGAGCTGCCATGAGCAAACGCCGCGACCGGCGCATGATGGGCCGCGCCCTTGGCCTCGCACGCCTCAATCAGGGCCTGACCGGACCGAACCCTTCGGTTGGCTGCGTCATCCTTGACGCTGACGGCCACGTGGTCGGCGATGGCGTCACCGGATTGGGCGGTCGCCCGCATGCCGAAGAGATTGCGTTGGACGAAGCGGGCCCACGCGCATTCGGCGGCACGGCCTATGTCACGCTGGAACCCTGCCGCGAGCGCTCAAGCGGCAGTCCGTCCTGCTCCACCAAACTGAAAGACGCTGGCCTGGCCCGCGTGGTCTGTGCGATCACCGATCCACACCCGCTGGCCGAAGGCGGCATCACTGCCCTGCGCCAGGCGGGCATCCGCGTCGAGATCGGCCTCGGCGAGCGCGTCGCAGCCCGCCTCTACCGGGGCTTCTTCCGAACGGTCCATGCCGCCAAGGCCTAGCCGGCAAATGGCCCGGCATGGGCAGCAATCTTTTCATAGAGCGCAATTGAATCCCGCTGGAAGACAGCCTTGGTGAACTGCGCTTCGTAGGACGCGCGTCCCCCTGCCACGAGCTTCGCCGCGAGGTCCTTGTCTGTCACAACCCTGCGCAGGGCGTCCGCCAGCGCATCCACGTCATTCTTCGGGATCAGCAGCCCGTTGACGCCGTCCTTCACATAGGCGGCCGGGCCAACCGCATCAGCGGCAACCAGCGGGCGAGACCCTGCCCAGGCATCCACCGTCACAGTGCCGAACGGTTCATAGCGCGACGGGAAGGCCACGACATCGCACGCCGCCAGCAGCGCGCCGCGATCATTGCGCCAGCCGAGGAAGCGTACCCGGTCATCAAGGCCGAGCCGCGCGCAATGCGCCTTCAGTTCCTGCTCGAGCGGGCCTTCGCCAGCGATCCAGACATAGAGCCCGTCAATCTTCGCCGTCGCATCGAGCAGCGTGTCGAGGCCCTTCTTCTCGTGCAGGCGCGCGAGCGCCAGCGCGACCGGCGCATCCTCTGGCGTATTCAGGGCCTTGCGGCTCGCCGGGTCTGCGCCGGTGAAGTCGGCGTACGTGTGCACGATGGCCGAGCGCTCGTCGCTGACGCCCTGTTCGCGGATGTGGCGTAACAAGTCGATGGTCAGGCCGACATGCCATTCGCAATTCTTGAAACGCGCCAGCTTGTAATAGCCGCCATACCAGCCAATGGACCGTGCACGGTATTGTTTTGGCGCAAACTGTCCGGCGCGGCCCATCCAGTATTCGATCACGTCCGGCTCGAATTGCTTGATGGCATCGGCGATCACGCGCTGCGTCGGGAAAGGCCAGCTATTGTTGAATGCGGCCACATCGACGCCGATGCCGGCCTCGCGAAATTTCTGGATTCGGAACGCATTGTCAGGCCGCGTCACGACATGCTGCGCAAGATCGGTCTCGGCCAGCGCCAGCACCGATTCCAGCATGATGTTTTCCGCGCCGCCTTCTGCCGCGCCTGCCATGACATGCATTACACGCATTTCATCTGTCCTTTATTTCTGCCGCCCCAGCATTTGATGGAGCGCATACCCATTATCGGCGCAGGCGGCAAACGCTGCTTGGCAGTTCGGGGTGAAGTCCCTAGAGAGGGGCCAGACCGGAAGGGTAGCGTTATGACCAATTATCGTCTGTTTGGCGCAGACACGTCTCCATACTCGCTCAAGGTGAAAGCCTTCCTCACCTATAAGGAATTACCCTTCGAATGGGTCACGCGCTCGCGAAGCAATGAGGCCGATTTCCAGGCAAATGCGCAGGCGATCGCGACCGTTCCCCTCCTCGTTTCGCCGACGCGTCCTGTCAGTCAGGATTCAACCGCCATGCTGGCGGCGATCGAGGCTGACCATCCAGAGCCTTCGTCTGTTCCCGATGATCCTGCCTGCGCCATGCTCGCGCTGATCCTTGAGGATTTTGCCGACGAGTGGCTGAACAAATGCATGTTCCAACAGCGCTGGGGCCAGTCGCCAGACCGCGAGGCCGCAGCCTTGCGCGTCCTCGCCCAGCTCTATGACGGCAAGCCGCCGCGCGCCCGCAAGGCCCCGCAGAAACAGATTGTCGAGCGCATGGCAGCGCGGCTTTCACTCGTGGGCGCCGAGGCAGACAATAGCGAGACGCTCGATGCGTCCTGGCGCCGCTTTGCCCTTTGCCTGAACGACCATTTGAAGAACCATCTCTGTCTCTTCGGCGGTCGTCCCTCCGTGGCAGATTTTGCCCTTGCAGCACAATTCCAGCAAATGCTCCTGGACCCGACGCCCGGAAACTGGCTCCGTGATCGCGCGCCCTTCGTGGCGGCCTGGTGCACCTATATGGAAGCGCCACAGGCGGGTGGTCCGTTTGCAGATCTCGGCGCGCTGGAAGAAACGCTCGCCCCGCTTTTCGAGAGCGAACTCAGCGTCACGTACCTGCCATGGGCAAGCGCCAACGCGGCCAGCGCGTCGCGCAATCGCAAGCGCTTTTCCGTCACGCTCAACGATGGTGCTTTTGAACAGGCCACGCAGCGTTATGCGGCCCGTTCCTTCAAATCCCTGCGCGCGGCTGTGTCCGCCACCGCCGGGGAAGAGAGGCTCGATAACTTCCTTGAGCGGACGGGTGCACGCAAGCACATTGTCAGGGCATAAAAAACGGCGCGCCCCGTGGGACGCGCCGCTCTTCATTTCATGCAAGCTGCAAAATCAGGCGGCGCTGCCTGCCGCTTTTTTGCTGATCAGCTTCGGCTCCGACCGGGCTTCGTCCGTGCCAATCGAAATCTTGCGGGGCTTCTTTTCTTCAGGAAGCTCGCGCACGAGGTCGATGCGAAGGACACCATGGTGGAGCGCGGCGCCGGTCACGATCACGTGATCGGCGAGTTGGAAGCGACGAATGAAGCTGCGCTGCGCAATGCCGCGATGCAGGAATTCGCGTCCGTCGCCATCCTCGTTTTCGCCTTTCTTGCCGGCCACCGTCAGCTGGCCTTCCTTGGTCTCGATGTCGAGATCGGCCTCGGTAAATCCGGCAACGGCAATTTCGATGGCGAAGGCATTCTCGCCTGAACGCTCAATATTATAAGGGGGATAGCCCTGTGTACCGTCGAGGCGCGATGCGGTGTCGATCATCGTGGCCATGCGGTCAAAGCCAACCATCGTGCGGTAAAGGGGGGTCAAATCGATATTGCTCATGGAAACAGTCCTCTAGTCTGAAGCAACTGTGAGGGACCTGCAGCAAACAGGCCCTCGGTTCGTCTCGGGCCATGTGAACACCCAGCCCGTCATCGGCGCTGGCACATTTCCCGGTCCCGGCCCGCATTGCGGCACCGTGACAATTAGTATTTGGGTAGCGTAAGGGGGTGTTCAAGATGTCAATGAAGGAGAAGGCGATGAAGAATTTCCTGTTGGCGGGTGCCGCGTTTGGCTTGCTCGCTGCCTGTGGGCAACCGGAGACACCGGCCCCCGTCGAAACACCGCCGGCCGAGGCCCCCGAAGTCGCTGCGCTCAGCCCGCTCCAGGAAGCGGTCAATGATGCAGGCCGGTCCGACGCTGAAAAGGCGCGCGACGTGTGGCGTCACCCTGTCGAAACTCTGGAATTCTTCGGCGTTGAACCGAGCGACACCGTGGTCGAAATCTGGCCCGGCGGTGGCTGGTATACCAATATCCTCGCGCCTTACCTGGCGGCCGGCGGCGGCAAGCTGATCGCGGCAGGCTTCGATCCGGCCGCAGCCCCGGACGAGGAACGCAAGCAGCGCACCCTGGACCGTCTCGCCGAGTTCAAATCCAATTATACCGATCCGCAATACGGCACGATCGAGTATAGCGTCTTTTCCGGCGTTAGCGGTCCGCTGACGGAAGCGGGCACAGCCGATGCCGTGCTCACCTTCCGCAACGTGCATAACTGGATGTCGGGCGGTTATACCGAGAAGTTCTTCACCGATGCCTTTGCAGCCCTGAAACCGGGCGGCGTCCTCGGCGTCGTCGAACACCGCCTGCCGTCCACCGCGACGCAGGATCCGACCGGCTCGACCGGCTATGTGCACGAAGACTTCATCAAGGCACGCGCCATCGCGGCGGGCTTTGAGTTTGTCGGCTCGAGCGAAATCAACGCCAACCCGGCTGATACGACCGACCACCCTTTCGGCGTCTGGACACTTCCTCCGGTCAGCACCACGACTGATTCCGATGGCAATACGCCGGAAGGTTTTGATCCGACGCTTTATGCCGATATCGGCGAGAGCGACCGGATGACGCTCAAATTCGTCAAGCCGGAATAGAAGTCGCCCTTCGCGGACCGGGAATGGTCCGCGAAGGGTCACGCGGCTCCCCCCGAATAACCCGTGAAGCCCACGGAACGACCCGGGAATACCCTTGAATGCCCCTGCAGACGCTCTTCCCGACCCTCATCCATCATGCCGCAATCGGGGATGATCCGCTGCGGGCGTCCCTCGAGAAAGTGTGCTGGCTGCTCGAAGACGAGGACGAGGCCGGCAATGACTGGTGCGACAGCGAGGGCTATGACGGCTACACATCCTATGCCTCGCTTGATGACCTGCCGGAGCGCTTTCCGGAGATCGCCGAACTCAAGGCCTTCCTCGATTCAGAAGCTGAAGCTTATGCCCGTGATCTGCATTGGGACATGCAGGATCAGTCGCTTGAGCTGAACGGGCTCTGGGTCAATATCCTCGGCGAAAGCGGCAGCCATTCCGGCCATATTCATCCCGGCAGCGTCATCTCCGGAACCTATTACGTGACCATTCCGGAAGGGGCGGGCCAGCTCAAGTTCGAAGACCCCCGCCTCGCCTTCATGATGGCCGCCCCCCAACCCGAGGATGACGCCCCTGAAGCCGCCCGCCGCTTCGTCTACGTCACCCCCACCCAAGGCCACGCCATGTTCTGGGAAAGCTGGCTCCGCCACGAAGTGATGCCCAACCGGAGCGACATTCCCCGGCTTTCCATCAGCTTCAATTATGCGGTCAAACGGGGCTAACCCGGGTAACAGGGGATCTTTTCAAATGATCATCGTCACAGGCAGTGTCGCGACCACCCCGGTAAACCATGAACGCATACTTGCCCTGTCGCTGGAGCATGTCGCGCGGTCGCGCGCTGAGCCTGGCTGCATTGCTCATAATGTGCATGTGGACTGCGAGAACGACCACAGGCTTGTTTTTCTTGAATATTGGTCAGATGCGGATGCCCTGAAGATGCATTTTTCAGTGCCAGCCAGCCTGGAATTTGTGCGGGCGGTGCGCGAACTCGCAACCGGGGCTGTCGAAATGACCATCTTTGATTCCCATCCCTGGCCCGCATCCTGAAGACCCGGTTAACCCTCTGGGACACTGCCAACTCTTGACCTGAGCGTTCCAACAGGCCATCCGGCTCGCCAGCAAATTCAATTCCTCCCCGATCAGACAAGCGAGCTTCGTCCCATGGACCTTTCAAAGATCACAACCGGCCAGAATCCACCTGATGACCTGAACGTCCTGATCGAAGTGCCGTTGGGCGGCGACCCGATCAAGTACGAGATCGACAAGGCCTCCGGCGCCATGTTCGTCGACCGCTATCTCTACACCGAGATGCGCTACCCCTGTAATTACGGCTTCGTGCCCCACACCCTGAGCCTCGATGGCGATCCGATCGACGTGATGGTCGTTGGCAACCGCCCATTGGTTCCGGGAAGCGTCGTGCGCGCACGCCCTGTCGGCGTCCTGATGATGACCGATGACAAGGGCCCCGACGAAAAGATCCTCGCCGTACCGCACAACAAGCTGACCTCCTATTACGACAAGATCGCCACCTATCACGACCTGCCACAGACGCTGATCGACAAGACGGCGCACTTCTTCGAGCACTACAAGGATCTCGAAAAGGGCAAGTGGACACGTATCGAAGGCTGGTACGGCATCGAAAAAGCACGCGAGCTGATTTCGCTGGCCGTCGAGCGCGGTAAAAAAGGCTAAAGCCAGACGGCGGGCGCATTCATGGACTTAACCGTCTGGCTTGCGTTGCTGGCCTTGTTCTTTGCGGGCGGCCTGACGCCCGGACCCGCCGTCATGATGGTGATGAGCACGTCGCTGCGCTACGGCGCCGGGACGGCTCTTATTCCCGCCGTCGGCATATCGACGGCAAATCTTGTCTGGATCACGCTCGCGGCCACGGGCCTCGCAACATTTGCCGCGAGTGCTCCAACCATTCTCTTGGCCCTGAAACTTGCCGGATTGGTGTTCATCGCCTGGCTCGCATGGACCATGGCAACAGGCGATCCGACCCAGCCACGCGCCAGCGCCGCGCAAGCCCCACCGAAAGCGAGCCTGTTTGGCAGGGGCATCGGCCTGCAATTGCTCAATCCCAACGCGCTCGTGTTCTTTGGCCTGTTGCTACCCAGCTATTTTGACGCCGACCACCCGGTCGTCATGCAGGCAGGCATCATCATGGTCACTGTCACGGCAACAGAAATGCTCGGGCTCACAGTCTACGCCTGGGCCGCCGACGCCATGAATCACCGCTTCCAGAACCCGGCTTTCGCACTCTGGTTCAACCGCGCTGCGGCGGCTGCGATGCTTGTCTCGGCCGGGTTCGCGGCCTTCCTCACAACCGCTAAGTAGCGGAAATCACTTCAAAGCGACCCGTTTTCGCATTGCGCCAGTGCAGCTCGCCATGAACGATGGCAAACCACGCGCCGTGAAGCGAAAGCTCTCCCGCCTCGACAGCCTGCGCAACGAACGGGAAGGTCATCAGGTTGGCAATCGAGGTCTCAACACCTTCAAGCTCCAAGGCAAACTGGGGGTTCACCGAGCCACTTTCGACAACCCGCTCACGCGCCTTTTCGAGAAGACGCACCCACGGCGTCACGAATTCACCGATGGCCGGATTGCCCGCACCGTCCAATGACGCTGCAATGCCGCCACAGCCGCCGTGGCCCATCACGACGATATGCCCAACCTTCAGCACATTCACCGCATATTCCAGCGCCGCACTGACACCGTGAAGACCGCCATCAGGCTGATAAGGCGGCACGAGATTGGCCACGTTACGGACGACAAACAACTGGCCCGGCGCGGCATTGAAAATATCTGACGGCTCTGCGCGACTGTCAGCGCAGGCAATCAGCATGATATTCGGATCCTGCCCCTGACCGAGTTCACGATAAAGATTGGCCTGTTGAGTATAATCACCTGCGCGGAACCGCCGGTAGCCTGAAATCAGGTCATCAATCGATTTCATCTGACTTATTCCTGTGTCTGCGCCGCTTGCGTAATCGATATTGAGCGATCGGCAAGCGGAATTGGGACAAATTGTTAGCGATATGTCTATAATAACAAAATAGGTATCATGGGACCCATGACCATTCCTCGCCTTTCCAGGAGACTTCAATGGCGACTACGACCGACGGCTCCAAGACCTCCCGCAAGGGCCCGACGCGCAGCGAAGAATCGAAAGCCGCGATCCTTGAGGCCACACGCGTTGAAATGGCCGAAACGGGTTGGCGCGGTTTCAGTGTGGACAGCGTTGCCAAACGGGCAAGCGCCTCAAAGCAGACCATCTATCGCTGGTGGCCCTCGATTGGCGCCATGTGTGTCGATGCTGCACTGGCACTGATACCGGACAGCCCGGATGGCGGCCGCGACCCACAGGAACGCATTACGGCGCTGATTGTGCCGCTGGAGGCCACGGCGCGGACCGGGCAGGGACATGCCGTCTTGCGCGTGGCACTTCTGGCAGCCGTTGACGACAAGGAAGCCGGCGAAGTCTGGCGTGCCTGGATTGGCCGCGACATCCGCCAGCCCTTGCGCATGCTGCTCGCCGAACTGGCTGGAAAGAAGGTCATCCGCCGCGATTTCGATCTCGATGAGGTGCTGGAACTGCTTCTGGGACCGCTCTGGCATCGCCTGATGATCATGCGGGCGCCTGTCCGCGAAGGTTTCTGTGCCGAACAGGCGGGTAATTTCCTGCGGGTCTACGCGACCTTCTAAGCCAATGGCGCCGCCAATCTGCATGAATCTTGCACGGCTATTCCCAAAAGCGACGGGGAGTGCAGGAAATGCCACTAGGACGTGTAAATTGGGTCGATCACGCAAAAGGCGCGTGCATCATTCTCATCGTCGCCCTGCTTACGACACAGGGATTCAGCGCCTCAGGTACGCAGATCGGCTTGATGGGCTGGGTCATGAGCTGGGCACAGCCCTTCCTGATGCCGACATTTTTCTTTCTTGCGGCGCTCTTTCTAAACAGAACGCTCTTCGGGCATCCCAAACACTATATTGATCGCAAGATACTTCACTTCGTCTATTTCTATTGCGTCTGGCTCGTGCTGCAGGAAGTGGTCCTGAACAGCGGGATGTTGTTCAGCGCCCCGCACGTTTTTCTGAGCAATCTCGTCGCGGCGCTGATCGAACCGCGCGAAAGCCTGCTCCTCGTCTACTTGCTGACCGTTTTCCACGCCCTCACCTGGCTTTCAAGGCGCGTACCGGCGCGCAAGGTGTTCGCAATATCGGCGATACTGCAGATCGCTTTTGCGACGGGCTGGATCGACACAGGATCAATTGTCCTCAATGAGCTCGGCCGCTGGTACGTCTTCTTCTTTGCCGGTTTCATTGCGGCACCCGTGGTCTTTGAAATGGTTGAGCGTGTTGTCGGACACGGCGCACAGACCGGGCGCGCCCTAATCGGTTGGGCGCTCGCCAATGCTGCGTTCGTAGGCCTTCATGTCGCGGGCCTGCCCCTGATCAGCCTGGCCCTGGGTTTTGCGGGCACCGGAGCAATGATCGCGGTTGGCCTGATGCTGTCACGCCTCAAATGGCTTTCGATCATTGGATATGCCGGGCGTCATTACCTGATTATCTATCTGACGTGCGCCATACCCGTGACCCTGATGCAGCGCGGGCTGATTGCAAGCGGCAAGATTGATCACGCGGGCCTGCTTGCTCTGGCGATAGCCCTGGGCGCGGTAGCGGTGTCACTTGTTTTCCACCGTCTTGTTCGCCGGACCCAGCTGAATGTGCTGTATCGCAGGCCTATGCGGCTGCGCATCAAAGCGACGAAATTCAGCCGGTCTTCGAACCTTTTACCCCCGCCGCCGACAGCCGCTTAACCGCTACTTCGCGCGGTGCCAGACCATCAAAGGATCGAAGGCGCCGGTTTCGGCAGCCTTCTGCAACTGGGCAATCTGGTCTGAAACGACGTTCTTGGCCTGGCCGGGCATCGGCGCATTGTAGAGCGCCTGATCGAGACGGCAGATCTGTTCGAACAGGGCTTCCGAACGTGCGACGAGTTCCAGGAAACGGTGCGGCAGGCCCTTGTCACGCTGTGCATCGGCATCAAGCGGCGGATCATCCCGATTGACGCGATACTTGCGGGCAGAGGCATCCTCGCGCCGCATTTCGCCATCGCGCACGGCTTTTTGCATCACCAGCCAGCTCGCAGCCTGCATCAGGCGCGTCGTCAACTCCATGCTCCATGCGGAATAGGTCAGTCCTGCCTCGCGCGGCAGGGTGCGAGCGTGATCACGGCCCGGACCGTCGAGATAGGAAGCTGTTTCCTCAACCAGCGCCATGCCCTTCGCGAACACAGTGTCGAAAAGTTTACCGCCGGTGAAAGAGTTGAGGCTGTCGGAGCCGTTTTCGGGTGACCCGTTTGCCGCCATCTTCAAGACCTCAGAACACAAAATGCAATCTCAATACTTAAGTCATAACCCGTTTCCGAGGCCTTAACTCTTTCCGCCAAACAGGGCGTCGGCCGCAGATTTCTGGGCCTCTTTCTTTGCGATTTCAGCCTCGCATGCCGCGATCTGGTCGCGCAAGGCGTTGATGCGGGCGTGCAACTCGTCGATCGACATCTGATCCAGTGTCTGGCCGCGATTTGTCAGGATCGGTTCTTCTTCAAACACGGGGCCTCTCCTTCTCTGCATACGCCGGTAGGCTTTCATAAAAACAGAAAGGCGGGCTAGAAGCGACTCCCTGACCGCCATTTTCATGAAGGAACGACGCCATGACCGAGATGATGAAAGCCGTAATCGTGGAGGATGGTGCACCGCTCCGTCTGGGAGACGTCGAAGTGCCCGCGCTGAAACAGGGTGAAGTGCTCGTGAAGGTCGCCGCGGCCGGTCTCAACCGCGCAGACCTGATCCAGCGCAAAGGCGCCTATCCGCCGCCGCCGGGCGCGTCCAACATCATGGGCCTCGAAATCGCTGGCCATATAGAGGCCCTGGGCGAAGGTGTGACGCGCTGGAAGGTCGGCGACGCTGTCTGCGGCCTGCTGGCGGGTGGCGGCTATGCTGAGCGCGCCGCCGTGGACCAAGGCTCGCTCCTGCCCATTCCTGAAGGTATGGACATGGCACATGCTGCGTGTTTCCCGGAAGCGCTCTTCACCGCCTGGGCCAATGTATTCGACCGGGTCGGCTTGAAGTCTGGCGAGGATTTCCTCTGCCATGGCGGCACCAGCGGGATTGGCGTGATGGCGATCCAGATGGCGCGCGTTGCAGGCGCGGGAAAGATTTTCGCCACGGCCGGGAGCGACGAGAAATGCGCGCTAGCGTCGGAACTGGGCGCTGATCGGGCGATCAATTACAAGACCGAGGATTTCGAGGCGGTGGTGCGCGAGGCAGGCGGCGCGGACGTCACGCTCGATATGGTGGGCGGTGACTATGTGCAGAAAAATATCGGGGCGGCGAAAGTCGACGGCCGCATCGTCAACATCGCCTACCAGAACGGCTTCACGGCAGAGGTCAACTTCGCGCCCGTCCTGATGAAGCGGCTGACGCTGGCTGCGACCACGCTGCGGGCGCGTCCCGTGCCGGAGAAACAGCGCATCCGGGATGCCGTGGAAAAGGATTTCTGGCCGCATGTCGTTTCGGGCCGGATCAAGCCCGTTCTGGACAAGACATTCGCCATGTCGGAGGCCGAGGCGGCGCAGGCCTACATGGGGAAAGGCGCCCATTCGGGCAAGATCATCCTCACCCTCTGAGACGTATGCCTTTTCATTCAGCATCGCATGATCTATAATGTTTTCAGGTTCCAAGCTTGCCTGAAACCTTGTCCGCCCGGCACGATGTGTCGGGCGGCTGCATTTCAGGCCCCAACGTGCTCCAAGGAGACATCCCATGTCCGAGATTCTGATGCCCAAGGCGACAGCCGTCTGGCTGCTGGACAATACGACCCTGACTTTCACGCAAATCGCGGCTTTCTCTGGCCTGCACCATCTCGAAGTCAAAGGCATCGCCGATGGGGACGTCGCCGAGAACATGCGCGGCGTTGACCCGATTGCCGGCGGTATCCTGTCGCGTGAGGAAATCGCGCGCGGCGAAGAGAACCCTGATTATGTTCTGAAAGTTGCCGCTTCCAAGATCGCGCACATCCCGCAGCCGCCGCGCAAGGGCAGCCGCTATACGCCGGTCATTCGCCGTCAGGACAAGCCGGATGCAGTAGCCTGGTTCATCCGCAACCACCCGGAAGTGTCGGATGCGCAGATTTCCAAGACGATCGGCACGACCAAGTCGACGATCAACAATGTGCGGGACAAGTCGCACTGGAATTCACAGAACATCCGTCCCGTTGACCCTGTGACGCTGGGCCTTTGCACCCAGATCGAATTGGATGAAGTGATCGCCAAATCGGCGGATAAGCGCCGCCGCCTTGAAGCTGAAAAGAGCCTCAATACAGAAGGTCCGGGCCTCGTGCCGACGCAGGACGATGCGGCTGCATACGAAGCGGAGAAGGAAGAGGACCGTCAGAAGAAGGACGTGTCCGCGGCCGACGTCTTCCGCGACTTCAGCTAGCGGGTTCTGCAGTCAGGACTGCAGTTTACGAAGAAACACATAGAACGCACCGGCGCCGCCATGGCGCTGGTGCGCTTCTGCATAGCCTGACACGAGCGTGCGGGCATGATCCGTGTCGAGCCAGGCGAGGAAATTGCGCTTCAGCACGCCTTCGCCCAATCGACCCTTACCTGTAATAACCAGTACACAACGCGACCCGTCCGCCTGGGCATTTGCCAGAAAGCCGGGCAGGGCGCGCGCCGCACTTGCCTGCGTGTGCCCGTGCAGGTCAAAGGTCGCGGAAACGACCAGCTTGCCTCGCTTCACGCGTTTTTCCCTGCCGCGATTTGCCGGACCGCCGACGGGTATTCCCGGACCATTCGTGGGGACTTCCCGGACCGTTGCGGGGCGCCTTGTGGGTATTCCCGGACCATTCCCTGGGGCTTTCTGGTCCGGTTCGCCCGCTTCAAGGGCAGAAATGAGCGCGCCGAAGTCTTCCGGGGCCGGGCCGATGGGTTTGATGGATTTCGCGACGCGCGACCAGGCCTTGGCTTCTTCAGGGGTCAGGGGGCGCTTCGACATGAGGCCCGTCTAGGGCGCTGCGGGCGGATCGCCAAGACCCGGAGCTTCAGACACCATCATGTTGCGCAGGAGCCTGTCGGCCACGGCGCGGGGCAGGAGGACCCAGAGGCGACCCGGCGCGTTCATCGTGCCGGCGCGCGCGCCGGCATCCGTGCCCGTGCCGAAATAGAGGTCACCGCGCACGGCGCCCTTGATGGCGCCGCCTGTATCCTGAGAGATGAGCAGGCCGGACCAATGCCCGCCGAGACCCGGCGCGCTGGTCTCCACAAACATGGGCATGCCGAGCGGCTGGATATCAGTATCCACGGCCATTGAGGCGAGCGGCGTGAGCGGCACGCCCTGGGCGCCTACGGGTCCGAGCGTGGGGTCACCTTCAGGCTCGGCGCGGAAGAAGACATAGCGCGGGTTCTGGTTCATCGCGAGGCGCGCCTCGGCAGGGCCGGCGCGGTCCATCCAGGCGCGGATGCCCTGCATGCTGGCCTCGCCGCGTGTGATGCGACCGGTTTCCATAAGCCAGTTGGCGGTCGACTTGAACCTGTGGCCATTGTGCGCGGCATAGACGGCACGCGTTGTGGACCCGTCCGGGAAGGTCAGCCTGCCGGAGCCCTGAATCTGCAAAAAGAAGACATCTGACGGATGGGCATAGGCGATGGGCGTGACGCCTGCGCGGCTGATCTCCTCACGCGAGGGATAGGGACGTGTCTGTCCGCCCGGTAAACGCTGAAGCGGCGAGGCGCCGTTCGGAATGAGATCTGCGGGCACGGCGGGGACCGGCTCGGTGAAGGGCGGTACAGGCGTGCGGCGGGCCTCATAAGTTGGCTCGAAATAGCCGGTGAAGCGGCTGTTGCCATCCGGCGAGAGCGCCTCGATGGGCGTGAAAAGGCTCTGATAGGCAGCGCGGGCGCTTGCCTCGTCCCGGACACGTGCCATGGCGGCGCAGGCCGGGAGCCATTCGCCGACCTGACCGGCCCATGTGGCCTTTGCGGAGAGATCGGCATTTTTGGGCCGCGCCTGCAGCTTGGTGCAGCTGCGCTGGAAAGCCTGGACGCTATCCATCAGTCTGATACCCGACCAGCCGGGCAAATCCCCATAGGCCCCGGATGCCACGCCAACGGGCGGCAACAGGACGGGCCCGGCCTGTGATGGCACGGATCGGGGCGCCTGCGTGCTCTGGCACGAGACAAGCGCGAGCGACAGGAAAGCAATAGCCAGTGTGCGAAGCATAGGCGTTTTATGGCCCGCTTTGCGCGCAGCTGTCATCCAAAACTGTCAGGAAATACTGATCGGCCGTTCAGGCGACCGTATCGACGTCATCCAGGATCCAGTTCGGATCCGTACCGCGGACATTGCGCATGAAGGTCCAGTGTTCCTTGGCCGTGCGGGTAATCTCGCCATCGCCAAGCTCGGCTTCATAGCGCACCACGATACGGGCCATATCACCATCGAGTTCAGCGCTTTCGATCTCGGCGCGTTTGACCCGGAGGAGTTCGAACGTTTTTTCACCACTTGCCTCGCGGGCCGTGATGGCGGCATCCCAGGCTTCATAGACATCATCGTCCAGAAGCGGACGCAGCGCCGCGCGGTCGCCCTTGGCAAAGGCCGCGACGATCATCGTATAGGCGGACTTGGCGCCCTGCATGAAGCTGGAGACGGTAAAGCTGTTATCGGCATTGTAGATGTCTTCGAGACCGCCCGCTGCCGGGCCCGTGAAGATGGGGCGCTCTGCCATGACACGCCGGTCACGACGCTCGGACAGCTCCGCGACATTGCTTTCAGCGGGCGTCGGTGAAGTGTTTGGGCGCTGCACGGGCCGGTCATTGCCGCCACGCCCCAGCGCCATGTACAGGCGTGACAGGACGATCAGCGCCACGGCTGCCAAAACTAAAACTTCGATCACTGGGTCGAACATGTCTTATGGAATTCCTTCAAGTACCCGGGCTCTTCCTCCTAGATAGGCACGCGCGGCTACAAAGGCCAGTGAACGTTGCGCCTTTGGAGGGCGCATGCTAGGCGCGCGGTGCGATCCAGGTAGAGGAAACATCATGACAGACACGAGCGCACCGGGAAACCCCAATCCCCCGCAAGACCCCAATGACCAGAAGCCCGCGGCACCCGTGATGCGCGTCCTGGGTCAATACGTGAAGGACCTGTCCTTCGAAAACCCGGGGCATTCGCCTGTTCAGTCGCAACCAAACATCGATCTCGGCATCGATGTGGGCGCGACGCCCCATGCGGACGGGAATGGCCTGTTCGAGGTATCGCTGAAGCTCTCCGCCAAGGCGATGGCCGACGGCAAGGTGATGTTCATTTCAGAACTGGACTATGCGGGCCTGTTCCAGCTGCAGAATGTTGCGCAGGACCAATTGGAGCCGATGCTGCTGATCGAAGCGCCGCGTCTCCTGTTCCCGTTTGCCCGGCGCATCATCGCTGAGATCACGCGCGAAGGTGGCTTCCCGCCGCTGCTGATCGACCCGGTCGACTTCGTGGCGCTGTACCAGGCACAGGTGCGCCGCGCCAACACCGCCGGAACACCGACCCAGCAATAGGCCTCAGGCCTGTTTCCACAGACAGTCGGGACCGAGCGTCTCGATGAAGGCCGCGTGAGCGGCCTTCTCTGATTCTGTCAGCAGGGATGGTAGCTTCCGGGGCCGTTGGCGGGCTGTGCGACGTTCGCCGGCTGCGAGCTCGGCTTCCGGTGTGTCGAAGGAAAAGGCGCGCGCGCGGCCACCGAGCAGCTCAAGATAGACGCTGGCAAGGAGCTGGCTGTCGAGCAAGGCGCCGTGCAGCGTGCGGCTTTCGAGCGAGATGTCGAAGCGTTTGCAGAGCGCGTCGAGGCTGGCCGGGGCGCCCGGATATTTCTTGCGCGCCAAGGCAGCCGTATCGAGCCAGCGATCATCAGGGATGGGGTCTCGCCCGCAGAGGCCAAGTTCCATGTTCAGGAAGCCCCGGTCAAAGCCGGCATTGTGGGCCACGAGCGTTGCGTCACCGACAAATTCCAGAAAGGCCCCGACGACATGCTCTTCCTCGAAAAAGGGCGCATCCTTCAGATGGTCATCCGTCAGGCCGGTGATGCGGATCGTCGCCTCGGACACTGAGCGGCGCGGATTGATGCGGGTGTGGAATGTCTTGCCGGTCGGGATGTGGTTGATCATTTCGACCGCGCCCATCTCGATGACGCGGTCGCCATCATTCGGGTTGAGGCCGGTGGTTTCCGTATCGAACGCAATCTCGCGGATGAGTGTGGTCATGAACGGGCTTCCTCTTCCTTGCGATTCATCAGGGCGATTATGGCCCGGACATGGTCGCGCGCAAACTCGAAACCATGACCCGTGGATATCACAAAGTCAGCGCGGGCGCGCTTTTCTGCATCGGGCACCTGGCGCGCGAGGATGGATTCGAAGGTCTCGGCCGTCATGTCGGGACGCGAGAGGACGCGCTCGCGCTGGACTTCAGCCGGGGCGCTGACGACGGTGACATAATCGCAGAGCTGCCAGCCGCCTGTCTCATAGAGCAGGGGGATGTCGATGACGACGAAAGGCGCGCCGGCCTCACGGGCTTCCTGGCGAAAATCATGCTGGGCCTTGCCGGCAAGCGGGTGGACAATGGATTCGAGGCGCTTCATGGCCTCGGCATCGTTCAGCACGCGCCCGCGCAGGCGCAGCCGGTCGATGGCGCCATCCACGGCCACGCCCGGAAATGCTGCTTCGACAGGCGCGACGGCTGCGCCGCCCTTGCCGTAGAGTTCGTGGACGGCGGCATCTGCGTCATAGACGGGCACGCCTTCATCGCGGAAGAGCTGGGCGGTGGCGGATTTTCCCATGCCGATGGAACCTGTCAGCCCAAGGATTATCATGATGTGGCCTCCACGACCTTGCGGCACTTGCGTTCTGCGGCCTCCATATCGGGCACAATGCCGAACCAGTGTTCGAAGGCGAAAGCCGCCTGGGCGACCAGCATGCCGAGACCATCCATGACCGACCAGTCGTTCCCGGCGGCAGCGGATAGCGTTTTGCTGGCGGCGGCGCCATAGCTGATATCGTAGAAGGTGCGCCCATGGCCGGGCGGCAGAGCGAGCGACTCGCCGGAATGACCGAGGCTGAGCGTATTGATGACGATTTCTGCCGTTGCCAGACGATTCATGCCGTCTTCGAGCGAGCACACGTCAGGCGTCTCCAGCAGGTCAGCGGCGATGGCCTCGGCGCGCGACACAGTCCGGTTACTGATTGTCAGCTTGGCGCGCATGTCTGTCAGCACGAAGGCGAGCGCGCGGGCAGAACCTCCGGCACCGAGGAGAAGCACGTTCTTGCCGGCGATATTGATGCCGGCCTGATCGAGCGTGTGGAGGAAGCCGGGCGCATCGGTGTTCTCGGCGCGCCAGCCACCTGCATCTGTACGGATCAATGTGTTGGCGGCGCCGATGCGGCGGGCGAGATCACCTGCCTCTTCGGCGAGGGCGAGGGCCGTATGCTTGTGGGGCAGGGTGATGTTGAGGCCGCGCGCGCCCTGGCGGGTGAGGGTCTCGAGGGCCGACGCCAGCTCGCCGTCGGGCACCTGCATCGCCTCATAGGTTGCGTCGATGCCGTGCTCGCGCAGCCAGGCATTGTGAATGAGCGGGGAGAGCGAATGAGAGATCGGGTCGCCGATGACGCCGTAGAGCTGGGTCATGTGGCGAGCGCGCCCCTTATGCGCAAATAGTCGAGCAGTGGGAGCAGCGGCAGGCCGAGGATCGAGAAATAGTCACCCTCGATCTGGGTGAAGAGCTGCGCGCCGAGGCCTTCGAGCTGATAGGCGCCGACCGTGGAGAGGAGCGGTTCGCCGACGCGGTCGACATAGTCATTGATGAAGGCTTCGCTGAGCGGACGCATGGTGAGCTTCGGGCGGGCGAGGTGGCGCCAGACGGGCGTGCCGTTCTCGCAAATGACGATGGCAGTTTCCAGCGTGTGGGACTTGCCGGAGAGTTTGCGCAGGTGATCGCGCGCGCCGCCCAGATCGGCGGGCTTGTCGAAGGCTTCGCGGTCGAGCGAGAGCATCTGGTCGCCGCCGATGACAAGGCCTTCGGTGCGGTTGGATACTTTGACGGCTTTGAGCTCGGCAAGCTGCATGGCCTGGTCGCGCACCGACATGCCTTCGGCGCGCATGGCGGCCTTGGCTGAGTCTTCGTCGACATTCGGCTTTACACTGGCGGCTTCAACGCCGGCGCCGGCGAGCAGGGCCCGGCGGCTGGCGCTGCCGGATGCGAGGGTGATGGAGAGACTCATATCTGGCCGCGCCGTTCGTTCAGGAGGTTGAGAATGGCGGCGGCCGTTTCTTCCACCGAGCGGCGGGAGACATCGATTGTCTTCCACTTGTTGCGCTGGAAGAGGCGGTTGGCCTGTGTGACCTCGTCGCGAACGGCGTCCTCATCGGCATAGATCGTGTGTTCGTCCTGATTGAGCGAGATGAGTCGCTGGCGGCGGATCTGGACGAGACGCTCGGCGCTGATCTTGAGGCCGACAACCATCGGGCCTTTCTCGCCGAGCTTTTCCATGAAGTCGGGCAGCGCAACACCGGGCACGAGCGGGATGTTGCCGGCGCGGACCTTGCGGTTGGCGAGATAGACGCATGTTGGCGTCTTGGATGTGCGGCTGACGCCGAGCAGGATCACGTCGGCCCCGATCAGCCCGTCGACATTTTGGCCGTCATCATGGGCGAGCGTGAAATTGATCGCTTCCATCCGGTCGAAATAATCCTGATCGAGCGCGTGCTGGCCGGCGACCTTGTGATTAGCAGAAATTCCCAGGTGGCGGCCGAGCATGGCAATGGAGGCGTCCAGCACGGGCAGGGTGGCGACGCCGCGCTCGCGGCAGAAGGCTTCGAGGCGCGTGCGCAGCGCTTCATCGGAAATCGTGTACCAGACGACGCCGGGGGCTGCTTCGATCTCGCGCATCACGCGCTCAAGCTGGCGTTCCGAGCGGACGAGGTAGTAGTTGTGCTCGAGAGGCTGTACATTCTCGAACTGCGCACACGCGGCCCGCTGAACGGCATTGAGGGTTTCGCCCGTACTGTCTGAGACGAGGTGGACGTTGAAATAGATGCTGGGGCGCTGCGGTGGGGTCATGGCTTCCTCTCTTGCCGATGGCCGGGCGTTTTCACAAGACCTGTGTAGTTCCTGTGCATAGATGATTCCTCACACCGGGAGTCACAATCCATCCACATGCGGCGGAATCCGACTCCCAAGGAATCCCCCTATGTTCCATCCTGTGACTCCAGAGGGGGTGTTAACGGGTCATTAACCAGCGCCGCCATTGAAGGTTAAGCAAGTCTTAACGGGGTGCGACACCCTGTGACTCCCATGTGGAATTTGCTGGACAAATCCTGTGAGTAGCCTTTCTCCCCTGATATCACCGGGTAGTAATAATAAGCGCCCTGACGGGCTTTTGAGAGATGAGAGATTTGAGGGTCATGGGGCAAGCGAGCACACCAAAACTGATATCGGTTCTCGGCGGAGAAGCTGCGAAGGTGCCTCCGGTATGGATGATGCGGCAGGCCGGGCGTCACCTGCCAGAATATCTCGAGCTGAGATCACGGGCCAAGGACTTTCTCGATTTCTGTTACACACCTTCAATGGCAACAGAAGCAACGCTTCAGCCTGTTCGCCGCTATGGCATGGACGCAGCGATCCTCTTTGCCGACATCCTGCTGATCCTCGATGCGATGGGCCTCGGTGTGGAGTTCGAAAAGGGCGTTGGCCCGCTAGTGCAGCAGATCGATTCCGCAGCGGACCTTGGCAAGGTGCCTGCGAAGAAAGCGGCGGATCGTCTGGCGCCTGTCTATGAAACTGTGTCCCGCGTGAAAGCTGAGCTGTCGGCTGATACAGCGTTGATCGGTTTTGCCGGGTCTCCCTGGACGGTTAGCCTTTATGCCATCGAAGGCCGCGGCAAGACGGACAAGTCACTTGCCTGGCGCTGGGCGCATGGCAGGCCTGATGAACTGGCGGCCGTCATGGATCATGTGATTGAGGCGACAGCCCACTATTTGCTGAAACAGGTGGAAGCGGGCGCCGATGCGCTGATGCTGTTCGACAGTTGGGCCGAGGGCCTGCCCAACAATATTTTCCGCGAAGTGATCATCGCGCCGACGAAGAAACTCGTAACGCGGCTGCGGGAGATGGGCGTGACCGTCCCGATTATCGGTTTCCCGCGCGGGGCGGCCGCCATGTTGCCGGAATATGCGCGCGAGACAGGTGTGACCGCGATCGGCCTTGATACGGCGGCTGTGCCGTCTTTCGTCAACGCCGAAATCGTCGCCGGCATGCCTGTGCAGGGCCATCTGGATCCGCTGCTGCTGATCGAAGGGGGTGCGCGCATGGACGCACGCGTCCGCGAACTTGTGGAAGCCTATGCCGGACGCCCCCATATCTTTAACCTCGGCCATGGTATCCGGCCGGAAACACCTATCGGGAACGTGGAGCGCGTCCTGAAAATCATTCGGGAAGGCTGACCGGTCATGGGTCGCAAGATTGCTGTTGTGCTGTTCAATTTGGGTGGGCCTGACGGGCCGGACTCTGTGCAGCCCTTCCTGCGTAACTTGTTCGACGACCCGGCGATCATTCAGGCGCCGTTCCCGATCCGCTGGGCGCTCGCCCGGTTCATTTCCAAGACGCGGGCGCCATCTGCGAAAAAGAATTACGCGATGATGGGAGCCGGCGGCGGTTCGCCCCTGCTGCCGGAAACCGAGAAACAGGCCGAAGCCCTGCAGATCGAACTCGCGGCATCTTTGCCCGGCGATGAAGTGAGAACCTTCATTGCGATGCGCTACTGGCATCCTTTCACGCGGGATGTTGCCCGCCAGGTGAAAGACTGGGGCGCTGATGAAGTCGTGCTGCTGCCGCTCTATCCGCAATTCTCCACGACAACGACGGGCTCCTCGCTGAAGGAATGGAAGAAGCATTATCCTGGTCCGACGCGGACTGTGTGTTGCTATCCGTTTGAAGAGAGCTTCATCGCCGCGCATGTGGACCAGATCATGGCGGCGTTTGACCAGGCCGGACGGCCGGAGAACGTATCTCTGCTGCTCTCGGCGCATGGATTGCCGGAAAAGATTGTTGAGGCGGGCGATCCCTACCAGTGGCAATGTGAAACGCTGGTCGCGATGATTGCCGCGCGCGTGCCGCAGGATTGGGACGTTGTTGGCTGTTACCAGTCACGCGTGGGGCCGCTGAAATGGATTGGGCCCTCAACCGATCTGGAAGTCGAGCGCACATCGAAAGAGAAGCGCAACATATTGATCGCGCCGATTGCCTTTGTGTCAGAGCATATCGAAACGCTCGTCGAACTCGGCGAGGAATACAAATTGCTGGCCGAGCAGCATGGTGCCGCGAGCTATACGCGGGTTGAAGCCCTGGGAACGCATCCGGGCTTTATCCGGACGCTGGCGGGCGAGACCATCGCTGCGCTTGAAATGAATGATACGATCCGGTCGTGCGCCGGGAGCCGCCTTTGCCCAACGGGCGCGGCGGGTTGCCCGCATGCCGATGTCGCGCGCCGCGCCGGTCAGGCCGTGGCGGTTCAGGCCGAGTAGGAGACCGCGCCAATGCTCTATCTGTTCGTGAAAGCACTTCACATCATTTTCGTGGTGTCCCTCATGGCGAGCCTGCTCGTCTATCCGCGCTACAAGATCCACCAATTGTCGAGCGCGCCGGGCGAGCCGCTGTATGAAGCGATGAAGAAGTCATCGCAGCAATTGCGGATGATCATCATGAACCCCAGCCTGATCCTGGTCTGGGTGTTCGGCCTGACCATGCTGTGGATGAACCCCGCGCTGCTGTCGCAAGGCTGGCTGCACGTAAAACTGCTGCTGGTTCTGATCCTCTCCGGGCTGCATGGCTATTTCATCGGCCTCGGCAAGAAGGTGGATCGCGGCGGCGATGGCGTCTCCGCCAAGCGGCTTCGCATGCTCAACGAAGTGCCGTTCCTGCTGATGATCGTGATCGTCATCCTTGTGGCCGTTAAGCCCTTCTGAGGGCCATAAGCCATTGAAGACTTGACGAAACGGGGTCTCAAGGCGCATATGCCTTGCAACCGGCGCACAGTCCTTGTGCAGCGCGATGTCCTATTCGCCCGGTCCCCCACATTTCAGTCCGACTCAGATCACACCCGGATTCCACCTCTAATTGGCCTCATCCATGCTCGATAACGTTACCAGCGTCACCCTCCGCGAACTCAAAGCAAAATCCCCTGAAGAACTTCTCGCCTATGCCGAGGAACTTGAGGTCGAGAATGCCTCGGCGCTCCGTACGCAAGACATGCTGTTTGCGATCCTGAAAGAGCTGGCCGATAGCGAAGTCGAGATTACCGGCCAGGGCGTTCTGGAAGTACTGACGGATGGCTTCGGCTTCCTGCGCTCACCGGAATCGAACTATTTGCCCGGCCCGGACGATATCTATGTCAGCCCGGAAGTGCTGAAAAAGGCCAATATCCGCACCGGTGACACGGTTGAGGGCCCGATCACGGCGCCGCAGGACAATGAGCGCTATTTTGCGCTGACCGACGTGTCCAAGATCAATTTCGAGGAGCCTGAAAAGGCCCGTCAGAAAGTCCACTTTGACAATTTGACGCCGCTTTATCCCGAAGAGCGGATGAAGATGGAAAGCCGCGATCCCACGAAGAAAGATCGCTCGGGCCGCGTGATCGACATTGTGTCGCCGATCGGTAAGGGTCAGCGCGCCCTGATCGTGGCGCCGCCGCGGACCGGTAAGACCGTGCTGCTGCAGAATATCGCTGCCGCGATCGAAGAGAACCATCCGGAATGCTACCTGATCGTGCTGCTGATCGATGAGCGCCCGGAAGAAGTGACCGACATGCGCCGCACGGTGAAGGGCGAAGTTGTTGCCTCGACATTCGATGAGCCAGCGACACGCCACGTGCAGGTCGCCGAAATGGTGATCGAGAAGGCGAAACGCCTGGTCGAGCACAAGCGCGACGTTGTCATCCTGCTGGACTCCATTACGCGTCTTGGCCGCGCCTACAACACGACCGTGCCGAGCTCCGGCAAGGTGCTGACCGGCGGTGTGGATGCGAATGCGCTGCAACGTCCGAAGCGCTTCTTCGGCGCGGCGCGGAACGTGGAGAATGGTGGTTCGCTGACAATCGTCGCGACGGCGCTGATCGATACGGGCAGCCGGATGGACGAAGTGATCTTCGAGGAATTCAAAGGTACGGGTAACTCCGAAGTCGTGCTCGACCGGAAGATTGCCGACAAGCGCACCTTCCCGGCCATCGACATCATGAAGTCCGGCACGCGGAAGGAAGAGCTGATCACGCCAGCCGACCAGCTGTCCAAGATCTATATCCTGCGCCGTATCCTCGGCCCGATGGGCACGAACGATGCGATCGACTTCCTGATCGACAAGCTGCGCCAGACGAAGACGAACGACGAATTCTTCGAGGCCATGAAGAACTAGGCATGATGGAGCGCACATGAGCGAGCGCGACACAATCTGCGCCCTCGCTTCGGGTGCGCCGCCGGCTGCGATAGCCATCCTGCGCCTGTCGGGGCCGCAGGTGCGCGCATTGGCGGAGCGGCATCTCGGCAGCGGTTTGCCTGCGGCGCGGCATGCCACCCTGACCGACATGACGGATGATGATGGGGCCCTGATTGACCGGGGCCTCGCGCTCTTCATGCCGGGGCCTGGCAGCTATACCGGCGAGGACACGCTTGAGCTTTACCTGCATGGCGGCGCGGCAGTAATCGCGCATGCGCTGGAAACCCTCACCGCGCATGAGGGCGTTCGCATGGCTGAGCCGGGCGAATATACGCGGCGTGCCTTCGAAGCGGGCAAGCTGGACCTGACCGAGGCTGAAGGTGTTGCGGATATCATTGAAGCCGAGACCGTGGCGCAAAAGGCGCAGGCGCTGCGCCAGCTCGGCGGTGGCCTGTCGCAGACCTATGACCAATGGCGCGCCGAGCTGACCGGTGTGCTCGCGCTGGTCGAAGTAGCGATTGATTTTCCGGATGAAGGTGACGCGCCGCAGGACACGACCGCGCCGATCCTGGCCAAGCTGGGACGCGTGATTGGCGAGATTGAGACAGCGCTTGGCGATAGCGGGATTGGTGAGCGCATCCGCGACGGGTTTCGCGTAGCGATTATTGGTGCACCGAATGCCGGCAAGTCGACGCTGCTCAATCGCCTCGCGCGGCGGGAAGCAGCTATCGTGACGGCCAAGGCCGGGACGACACGTGACGTAATTGAAGTGCGCCGGGTGCTCGGCGGGCATGTGGTGTGGATCGCCGATACAGCGGGTCTGCGCGTGACCGATGACGAGATCGAGGCCGAGGGCGTGCGGCGAGCGGAAGTGGCTGCGCGCGAGGCAGACTTGCGGCTGTTCATTCTGGATGCTGCGGCGCCGGACACAAGCCATCTGTGTGTGGATTATCGTCTGAATACGGATCTTGTTGTTGTCAACAAGAGTGACCTTGGCGCGGCGGCGGATGGCATCAGTGCTGACCATGTGATCTCGGCCAGGGATGGCACGGGCATGGATGCGCTGGAACAAGCGATCGCCCGGTTCGTTGATCAATATGCGGCTTCAGTTGAGGCGCCGGTCATAACACGCCAGCGCCATAGGGCGCGGTTGACCCAAGGTTTGAGCAGTCTGAAGGCAGCCCGTGTCGCGCTTGAGCAGGATATCGGGGCTGAAATGGCCGCTGAAGATATTCGCATGGCCTTACGTCAGCTCGGGTCGATTATCGGCGTGGTTGGCGTCGAGGATGTGCTGGGCGCAGTGTTCTCCGAGTTCTGTATCGGCAAATGACCCCTAGGGTTTAAGCCCCTGCGCGGTTATATACCCGCCAGAACACCCCCTATCCCAAGGTACTTTACTGATGGCGATGCCAGACCAATTTGATGTGATTGTAATCGGCGGCGGGCATGCTGGTTGCGAAGCGGCTGCGGCTGCGGCGCGCTTTGGTGCGCGCACGGCGCTGGTAACGCACAAGCGATCGACCATTGGCGAGATGAGTTGCAACCCGGCCATTGGTGGTTTGGGCAAAGGCCATCTCGTGCGCGAAATCGATGCGCTGGACGGATTGATGGGCCGTATGGCCGACAAGGCCGGCATTCAGTTTCGCATGCTCAACCGCTCCAAAGGTCCGGCGGTCTGGGGTCCGCGCGCACAGATTGATCGCGCGCTTTATCGCCAGGCGATGCAGGCGGAGCTGGCCAATTACGCCAATCTCACGATCATCGAAGATGGCGCTGAAGACCTGATCATCGAGGACGATATCCTCAAGGGAGTCGTTGGGCTTTCGGGTGCGGTCTATCATGCGCGATCTGTAGTGATCACTACAGGTACGTTCCTGAAGGGTATGATCCATATTGGCGAAAAGCGCATACCTGCGGGCCGTGTTGGCGAGGCACCCGCGATAGGCCTGTCTGACCGTCTTTATGGCATGGGCCTGCCCATGGGGCGGCTGAAGACGGGCACGCCGGCGCGTCTTGATGGCAGTACGATTGCCTGGGATCAATTGGAGATGCAGGCAGCCGACGAATTGCCGGTGCCTTTTTCCTACATGACGGATCGGATCGTCGTGCGGCAAGTTGCATGCGGTATCACGTGGACCACGGCTGAGACCCACGCAATCATCGCCGATAATATAAACCAGTCGGCCGTCTATTCCGGCGCGATTGCCGGACGCGGACCGCGCTATTGCCCGTCCATCGAGGACAAGGTCCATCGCTTTGCGGATCGTGACCGGCACCAGATCTTCCTGGAGCCTGAAGGCCTTGATGACGACACGGTCTATCCGAACGGTATTTCGACGTCGCTGCCGGAAACGGTCCAGGATCAATTCATTCGGACCATTCCCGGCCTCGAAAACGTGGTTATCCGGCAATACGCCTACGCGATTGAATATGACTATGTCGATCCGCGCGCATTGACGCCGGCACTGGAAGTTCGTGCGCAGGCCGGGCTTTATCTGGCAGGGCAGATAAATGGCACGACGGGATATGAAGAAGCCGGCGCACAAGGGCTTGTCGCGGGTCTCAACGCGGCTCGCGCGTCTGCGGGCAAAGAACCTGTGATGTTCGATCGGGCCGAGGCCTATATCGGGGTTCTCATTGATGACCTTGTCACGCGCGGCGTGACGGAGCCGTATCGCATGTTCACGTCGCGGGCGGAGTATCGTTTGGCCCTTCGCGCAGACAATGCGGATCAGCGTTTGACACGAAAAGGCCTCGAAATGGGCTGTGTGGGCCCGATTCGGGCCAAAGTGTTTCACGTGAAACAAGATGCATTAACCCGTGCGCGCGAAACGCTCCAATCTCTCACCCTCTCACCAGCCAAAGCGGCGCATGCGGGATGGGAAATCAACCAGGACGGCCGCATGCGGTCGGCCTGGGAGTATCTTGCGTATAAAGATATCGGCTTTGCGGAGCTGGCGAGGGTTTGGCCGGACCTGGTTCATATCTCCCCGGCGATTGCGGCTCAATTGGAAATCGAGGCCCTCTATTCCGGATATCTCGAACGCCAGTCGGCGGATGTGGCCGCGCTTCGCCGTGACGAAGGCCTGACACTTCCACGCGATATCGATTATGCGTCGGTCGGGGGGCTTTCAAACGAGGTCCGCCAAAAGCTTGAATTGATAAGGCCGGCTACGCTTGGCCAAGCGGGCCGCATAGAAGGCGTGACGCCGGGTGCGTTGACGGCATTGCTCAGCCACGTGAAACGTCGCGCGAAGGCAGTATGACCCGATGACAAGAGAGAATGACCGCGCGGCCTTTCTGGCCGCCCATAATGTTTCACGTGAAACGCTTAACCGTTTGGATCGCGTCATCGAGACGCTCGATTCCTGGCGGATGAAGTCAAATTTGATCGGGCCGCGTGAGTGGCCGAATATCTGGCAACGCCATGTCTGGGATTCCCTTCAATTGCTCGACCATCTTCCCGAGACCGCCCGCGTTGTGGATCTCGGATCAGGCGCAGGGTTTCCCGGGCTTATTATTGCGGCGGCCCGGCCAGAGGGCCACGTGACGATGATGGAAAGCGTCGGCAAGAAAACGGCCTTCCTGAATGCGGCCATTGATGCGGCCGGATTATCGGCGGATGTGTATCAGGGACGCGTGGAATCGGCGCCAGCCAGCCAGGCCGACTTCGTCACGGCAAGAGCATTCGCGCCGCTCCCGAAACTTCTGGATTACGCATCGCCCTGGATGAAAAACGGTGCAACAGGGCTGTTCCTCAAGGGCGAACGCTGGGAAGAAGAATTGACGGAAGCTCGACAAAGGTGGAGATTCGCTCATGAGGCGATTCCGAGCCGAAGCGGTGGGTCGGGAGTCGTGTTGATCGTAAGGGAGCTGCAAGGTGGCGAAGCCTAGGATTTTTGCTGTGGTGAATCAGAAGGGTGGGGTCGGTAAGACCACGACTTCGATTAACCTTGGAACTGCATTGGCGGCTGTAGGTCGCCGCGTTCTGATCGTCGATTTCGATGCCCAGGGTAATGCCTCGACAGGCCTCGGTATTTCCCGGGCAGACCGCGAATTGACCAGTTATGATCTGGTGGTCGACCGCGTGAATATGGAACAGACTGTCCTGTCGACCATCGTGCCGCGGCTTGATATTGTTCCCGGAGACGAGAACCTGTCTGGCGTGGAAACGGAACTGGCGGGCGATGCGCGCCGCTCCTATCGCTTGCGTGAAGCGCTCATGAATTATGTTGACCGGGCCGAAATGGGTGGCCTCGTCAAATATGATTATATCCTGATCGATTGCCCGCCATCCCTGTCAGCATTGACATTGAACGCCATGACAGCGGCGAATGCGCTGCTTGTGCCGCTTCAATGCGAGTTCCTGGCGCTTGAAGGTCTGTCTCAGCTCATGCGGACGGTTGAACTCGTGCGTCAGGGCCTCAATCCGGGCCTTGAGATACAGGGCGTGGTGCTGACCATGTATGACCGACGTAACAATCTGTCGGACGAAGTGGCTGACCAGGTTCGTGCCTATTTCGGTAACAAGGTCTACAACACGGTCATACCGCGGAATGTCCGTCTGTCCGAGGCGCCATCCTTCGGTAAGCCCGCACTACTTTATGATTATCGGTGCCCCGGCAGCGAGGCGTATATCCGCCTCGCCTCCGAAGTCCTGCAACGCGAAAAAGCGAGAGCGGCCTGATTACGATGAGCGAAGAGGGAAAGAGCAAACCCGCACGACTAGGCCGTGGATTGTCCGCCCTGATGGGGGAAGTAGATGCCGTTGGTGCCGGTAGTGGTTCCGACAAGCAATTGTCTTCCAAGCCGGGTGTGGCGTCGAATGAGATCGATATCGAGCTTATTCGCCGGAATCCGGCCCAGCCGCGCCGCACCTTTGATGAAAGCGCCCTGAACGAGCTCGCGGAGTCGCTTAAGAGCAAGGGTGTCCTGCAGGCGATCCTCGTGCGGCCTGATCCGAAAGACAAAGGCAAGTTTCAGATCATCGCGGGCGAACGTCGCTGGCGCGCAGCGAAGATGGCGGGCCTGAAGTCTATCCCGGCTCTGGTGCGCGACATTGACGAGCTTGAGCTTCTCGAAATCGGCATCATCGAGAACGTGCAGCGCGCAGACCTCAACCCGATCGAAGAGGCCGAAGCATACGAGGCGCTGATGAAGCGTTTCGGGCGGACGCAGGACAGCCTCGCCAATAGCGTCGGCAAGAGCCGCGTCCATATCGCCAACACGCTGCGTCTGCTGCAATTGCCGGAAAGCGCGCGGGCTTTTGTGCGCGATGGCAAACTCAGCGCCGGTCATGCCCGCGCTGCGCTCGGCGCGCCGGACCCGGAAGCGCTCGTCAAGCTGGCGGCAGAGAAGGGGCTGAGCGTTCGCGAGGTTGAGGCCAAGGCGAAAGAGGCGCGCGAGGGCGGACCTGTCGAGACCAAGTCAGCCAAGCATATGGCTGAAGAGAAGGATGTCGACACCGAAGCGCTTGAGGCGGACCTGACGCGCACGCTGGGCCTTGCCGTGGATATTCGTCATGGCAAGAATGGCGGCGAGCTTCGCATTCAGTATCGCGACCTGGAGCAGCTGGACGATGTGTGCCGGCGGCTGACTGCCAAGCGGGGCAGCTGATCAGCTGACGCTGGCCGCAGCCTTGCCAAGCTCATTCATCAGTACACGCACAACAGGATCGGCGCTGCCTGATCCGGACTTCGCCTGCTGCTCGGCTTCGTAGATGCGCTCCATGATCCGCATCAGCCGCTTCTGGGGCCACTTGCCGAGACGTGCGCGAAAGGCTGGCCAGTCGCTCTGCCAGACAGGCGGTCGCAGCTTCATGCCGGGGGCACCTTCGCCTGCGGCCATGCGCTTATGGGCGTCCAGCATGCGGAGCGTCTCGCTTTGCAGCGCCCGCAGGATCGAGATGGCCGACGTACCCGCCACTTCGAGGCGCTGCAGCGCGACATTGGCGGCCACCAGGTTACCGTCCAGCGCAGCACGAATGGCGGCCGAGAGGTTGTGGTCAATATCGGTCGCAGACAGCGAGCGGATATCGCCAAGCGAAACATCGCGTCCCAGTCCCCGCGCATAGAGCGCCAGCTTCTCGATCTCCGCATTGGCGATGCCGCGATGCCCGGGCAGGTCGCCCGTGAAGGCATGAAGCGCGGCCGCGTCGATTGTTGCGCCGACTTCCAGCAGGGCGGTTTTCACCCGCTCTTCAATATCACCGGCTTCATCTGCGAACAGCTGGAGGCAGGCCGCGTTCTTTGCGCTGCTCGCTGCAGCGCGCAGCTTTGATTTGGATGCGAGCGATCCAGCCTCGATGACGAGCTTTGTCGCATAGCGATCGGGCCGCTTGTCGCCTTCGGCAAGCGCCTCGGCCAGGAGCGCTGCAATCTTGTCGCCACTCGTGCGTATCCGGATGGCACGCGGATCGCCAAGCAGGGAGACCGCTTCAAGATTGTCGAACAGGAGTGAGGGGTCTTTCTTGATGGCGTCGTCGTCGAGGACGGTGACTTCCAGCTCGCCGGCTTTGGGCTTCCATGCCTTGATCAGGCTGCTGGCTGCATCGCTTGCGAGGCCCTCGTCTTCACCGAATGCCAGGACTGCCCAAATGGCGGGATCAGGCCTGCGAGCGAAAGCGACGGCTTGCTTGCCCTTTAGCAGCATCAGTCAGCCATAAGCTGGAGACGCAAATCCTGGACGATACGTTTGGCCAGTTCACGCATCGTGCGATCCGCAGCGCTCGTTTGAGCGGCGATGTCGCCATAGGGCTCCGTGGGTACGGAAAAGTCTGTCACCGCATCCGTCGAACCTGAAATGGCTAAGTTGTCGCGTGCGAGGACGTATCGCGCCCCGGCTGAGAGGCTGGATCGCGAGGCCGCGCCATCAGGTTTGAAAGCCAGGCGCGTGAGGTTTTCGGTCAAGACCACATTGAGGGTCGCAGGCTCCGTTACGCCGGGCAGGCCGATGGCCAGCTCTTGCTGAAGGGCACGGCGCAATATGTATCCGGACCGCCCGTTGATCGGCTCGACCGTAATGGGCCCACCGGCTGCCAGAGCACTATTGCCCGGTGCATAGACCGGCTGGAAGCCACAGGCGTTCAGGCTGAGCAGGGCGAAGGCAGCGAGGAAGTGTTTCATGCCACCACGATATTCACGATGCGGCCGGGAACGACAATGGTTTTCTTGACGTCCTTGCCATCGAGGAAGGCAGCGACCTCAGGATCCGCGAAGGCGGCAGCCTCAACGGCGTCCTTGGCGAGGTCCTTGGCGACCGTGATTTCACCGCGGCGTTTGCCGTTCACCTGAACAGCCATGGTGACACTGTCGTCGACCAATAGGGCGGGGTCGGGCTCGGGCCAGGCAGCTGCAGAGACGAACCCGTCGCCGCCAATGCGTTCCCAGCAGGTTTCAGCAAGGTGCGGCATGAACAATGTCAGGCAGCGCGCCAGCATTGAAGCGCCTTCCATGCGCGCGCCGACAAGCTCGTCCGATCCCGTCTCGGCCTTCTTGAGCGCGGTGACCCATTCATAGATGGTCGCAACAGCCGAGTTGAAGCGGAAGTCGGAAATGGCCTTGTCGATGGAGGCGACCGCCTTGTGGGACGTCTTGCGCAAGGCAATTGAGCCATCGTCTGCGCCAATGGCGGCAGAGCCGGTTTCAGGCAGGGCGTCGAAGACGCTCCAGATGCGCTGGGCAAAGCGCGCTGCACCCTCAGCGCCGGACTGTGTCCATTCGACGTCGCGCTCGGGCGGGGAGTCCGAGAGGACGAACCAGCGGGCAATGTCGGCGCCAAAGGCCCCGATGATGGCATCCGGGTCGACCGTGTTCTTCTTCGACTTGGACATTTTCTCGATCGGGCCAACGCTTGCAGGCGCGCCCGTTGCAATCTCGATCCAGGTCCCGTCGCGCTGCTCAACCTCGGAAGGCTCCAGCCAGACGCCGCTATCAGACTTGTAGGTCTCGTGCGTCACCATGCCTTGTGTGAAGAGGCCTGCGAAGGGCTCGCCGCTCGGCAGGTCCAGCTCGCCGACGTCTCGCATCGCGCGGGCGAAGAAGCGGGCATAGAGCAGGTGGAGCACTGCATGCTCGACGCCGCCGACATATTGGTCGACCGGCAGCCAATAGGCGCGTTCTTCCATGTCGTCGGGGCTCGCGAAACGGGCATAGTACCAGGAGCTGTCGACGAACGTGTCCAGCGTGTCCGTCTCGCGGCGCGCCTTGCCGTTGCAGCTTGGGCAGGTCGTGTGCTTCCAGGTCGGATGGCGCTCCAGCGGGTTGCCGGGCACGTCGAAGGTCACGTCATCCGGCAGGCGAACCGGCAGGTCAGCCGCAGGAACCGGAACGATGCCGCAGGCTTCACAATGGATGACCGGGATCGGGCAGCCCCAATAGCGCTGGCGCGAGACGCCCCAGTCGCGCAGGCGATAGTTCACCTTGCCTTCGCCAAGGCCCATGGATTCGATCTTCGCGATCGCCATGCGCTTGGCCTCGTCGATCGAGTGGCCATCCAGGAAGCCGGAATGAAAGATCGTGCCGGGGCCGGTATAGGCATCATCCTCGACATCAAACGTGGCGGCGTCTGCATTGGGCGGCAGGACAACCGGCGTGACGGAGAGGCCGTACTTGCGGGCAAATTCGATGTCGCGCTGGTCATGCGCCGGGCAGCCGAAAATGGCGCCCGTGCCGTAGCCCATGAGCACGAAGTTCGCGACCCAGACGGGCAACGTGCGGCCGGGCTCGAATGGGTGCTGAACGGTCAGACCGGTGTCGAAGCCGAGCTTCGGGGCCTTCTCGATGGCTTCTTCGCTTGTGCCGACAGCCGCGCACTCGGCGCGGAAAGCGGTCAGCGCTTCATTGCCTTCGGCCAGTTGCAGCACGAGCGGGTGATCAGGGGAGAGCGCGATGAAGCTCGCACCGAACAATGTGTCCGGGCGCGTGGTGAAAATCTCGACTCCTTTTTCATAGTTCGCTGGCGCATTGCCGGCGAACTCGAAGCGCATCTGCAGGCCTTCCGACCGGCCGATCCAGTTGGCCTGCATCGTGCGAACCTTCTCGGGCCAGCGCTCGAGCTTCTGGACCTCTTCCAGCAGGTTCTCGGCATAGTGGGTAATGCGGAAGAACCATTGGGTCAGCTCGCGCTGCTCGACAATGGCGCCGGAACGCCAGCCGCGACCGTCAACGACCTGCTCGTTTGCCAAGACCGTGTTGTCGACCGGGTCCCAGTTCACCTTGCTGGCCTTGCGGTAGACGAGGCCTTTTTCCAGCATCTTCAGGAAGAGGCCCTGCTGGGCGCCATAATATTCCGGGTCGCATGTCGCGAACTCGCGGCTCCAGTCGAGCGACAGGCCGAGCTTCTTCAGCTGGGCGCGCATCGCATCAATGTTCTGGTAGGTCCATTTGCCGGGATGAACGCCACGCTGCATTGCCGCGTTCTCGGCCGGCATGCCAAACGCATCCCAGCCCATCGGGTGGAGCACATTATAGCCCTTGGCGCGGCGGTGGCGGGCAACGACATCGCCCATGGCGTAGTTGCGCACATGGCCCATGTGCAGGCGGCCCGACGGATAGGGGAACATCTCGAGGATGTATGCCTTGGGCGCATCCCCGGCCTCGGCCGGTGATTTCGCCTTGAACAGGTTTGCTGCGTCCCACTCGGCACGCCATCTGCTTTCCGCGGCCTGCGGATCATAACGGGTGGCCATGTCCCGCTCCTTTAAAGACGTATGATTGGTGGCTTTCTAGCCGATCTGTGAAGCCTTGAGCGTGCGTGCACGTTGAAGGATCTTGTTCTCAAGCTGGATTCCGGTTTCCGGGTCGACGGTCGCGTCGGTCCAGGTGCCGTCTGTGTTGGTCTGGCGGAAGACTGAAACCTTGACGCCATCGGCGCGTAGTCGCGTGTCGAGAATGTAGACAGTGGCCTTGATGCGCTCGTCCGGCGAGTCCGGGAAGGACTTCCAGTCATAGTTGACGATGCCGCCAACGGGGTCAGCGCTGTCGACAGGCATGTTCTCGAACGTGTCCAGGGTCGCGCGCCAGAGATAAGGGTTCACAGTGCCGACATTTTTCTGGGTGATGCTGGCATCGTTGGACTTGCTGCCGCCGAACTGGCAGCCGGAAACGATCAGCATGCCAGCCATGGCGGCGGTGAGGATGTGTTTGACCATGAAGATTGTTCCTGAGTGCAAGACCTTGTTGACGTGCGTTTGTATAACAAGGGGAGTCCGGGCTCGCCAGTGCTGATATGCCGTAGAGGGCGCGAGGGGTTTGCAGGAGAGAAACCATGTGGAAACCACTGACACTGCTGGCCTTGTTGGGCCCGCTGGCCGGACAGGCCATTGCCCAGGAGGACTGGGAGGTCTGGGAAACCGAAAGCGGCGCCGAAGTCGCTGTTGCTGCATCGACGGCTGATGGCGCGCCGGTGACCTGGGCGACAGCGCTGAACCTGTCGACCAACCGGATTCTGGACAATGGCCTGGAGATCGGCGCGGTTGGCCGGTTCGAGCTGCAGCAGGACAATCCCCACAGGGCGGGCTTCAGTGGCGCGACCGGGACTGATTTCGGGCTGGGGCAGGGGGCTTTCAGCGGACTTGCGCCGGGTTCTGGCTATGAACATGTCGGAACACGGGCGCAACTGGAACAGGCCTACGTCTATGCTGAAGGGGGCTATGGCGAGGTGCGGCTTGGCCGCGACAAGGGCGTTGCCGCCCGCTTTTACGAAGGCGCGCCGAGCCTTTTCCTGAAGGCGAGCACAGCCAATCCCGTGCTCGACCCGAGCGGGCGGGGCTATATAAGGACCGACAATGACCTGACGGGACCTGCGCTGAAGGTCAGCTATGCCAGCCCGCGAATCCTTGGCGTCCGCGCAGGCGTTTCGTATACACCGACGGCCGATGTGCGCGGACTGGACCGCGATCCTGAACGGCGGGTTGCGGGTAATCCGCAGGTGAGCGTGGATTCGGCGGCTGAGGCGGCGATTAATGTGTCACGCCGTTTGCGGGAGAGCGGCGTGCGGGTGCGCGGGGCGCTGGCCTATAGCCGTGCGGATGTCAGCTCGGGGCTGCGCCCGGATATTTATGGAACTGTCGAGACCTGGTCTGCTGGCGCATCGGCGGAGTTCGAGACGATTACGCTGGGTGCGAGCGTGCTTGGCAGCAATAATGGCCTGGACTCCGGCAGCGGCGACTATTCCGCCTGGACGATTGGCGCCACCAAGAAGGCGTTTTCGATGGCGTTCGGTGTCGACTATGGCGAGGCCACCGACGACCTGACGGGGCTCAAAAGCGAATCGTGGAGCCTTGGCGCTGCCAAGGAACTTACCGACAGCCTGCGTGTTGCAGGAGGATACCGGAGCCAGACAACCCGCCTCAGGCGAGTCCTGCCCCTCGGAGTGCCTCAAAATGAGGATTCGGTGGACGGTATTGTGTTAGAAATCACACTATCGCTTTAATTTGGCCGCCTCACCGAATGTTAATCTTCTATTTACTGGGGCCGCTGACTATTCTCTTTACGGGTAAGGTGCAGAATTATGAAATCGGGCTTGGTCCTCTCTCTCATGCTGTTCTCGGCTGTGCTGGCAATGCCAGCCATGGCCGATCCGGCTATGGCAGAGAACGCCATGAACGTTGACGCACCCTCCCTCTCCGAAAGCAAGGCTGCAGAAGCTGACTGGTATCGCCAGTTTGCGCGCCCCAAGCCTGCGGACAACAAGCCGGTCTGGCAACCTGAACCAACTGATGATTTCTCCGTTCAGTTCGGCCGTAATACTCGTTGGCAGCTTAATCTCGACATGCTGACCCGTCCGAATTCGTCACCGCTGCCGCGTGAGCAGATGCAGGCCGGCGCGACCTTCCGCGTGACACCGCGTTTCTCCGTTGGTGGTGAAGTCAGCCTCGGCGCTGAGCGCCTGAATGATTCGACCCAGTGGGAAGACAATCAGGTCGAGACCGGTATCCGGCTCAAGTCCGCCTTCAAGTTCTAGTTTCTTCCATTTTCGATCGGCCATCGCGTGGCAGGCCGCTTTTTGCGTGTTGCCTGACACTTGCGACTGGGTTTAGGCCTATCGTCGTTCAGGCGCTGTTATTCTCGCGGGCGCGCAATCGGGGATCACAATCGTTGGCGCCATGTTTGTGAATGGCTTGATCCTTGTCGTCACGCTGATAGCGGGCGCTATCCTGCTGTGGCCACGCGTTGCGAATATCAAGCTGTGGCGCGCGACCATGACGCCGCTGGCGTCGATCATCGGCAGTGGCTTTCTGGTTCTCGGGCCGATCCTTGATTTCCAGTATGGAAAGTATGCGCCGCTGGTCATGCTGGCGCTCTGTACCGGCGCCTACCTGTTCGGCGGCGCGATCCGGCACAATATCCATTTACGCGGCGCACATGACGAAGACCCGGACAAATTCGTGGCCCGGCTCGAGATTGGCGGTTCATGGACCCTTGCGCTGGCTTACGTGATTTCGGTTGCCTATTACCTGAACCTGTTCGGCGCCTTTGGGGTCAGTCTAACGCCATGGGACAGTCAGTTCGCAGCGCGTATTCTGACCAGTGCGGTCATGCTCATGATCCTGGCGGTCGGCTGGTTCAAGGGCTTTCGCGCGCTGGAACGGATGGAGCAGGTATCGGTCAGCGTGAAGCTGGCGATCATTCTCGGCCTGCTGATCGGGCTGGCCATCTTCTTCGGCAAGGAAGCGAGCAGTGACAAGCTTGTCTTCCTTGAGCCCAGATTGTCGGGATGGGCGGCGATCTCGCTGGCATTCGGGCTGATCGTGACGGTTCAGGGCTTTGAGACATCGCGCTATCTTGGCGCCACTTACGACCACATCACGCGGATACGCTCGATGAAGCTGGCGCAGCTGGTCTCCTCGGCCATATACATGATCTATATCGGCTTCGTGGCCTATGTGTTTCAGGGCAACGAGCTTCATCTCGAAGAGACGGCAATCATCGACATGATGAAAGTTGTCGCGCCGATCCTGCCTTTGCTGCTCGTCGCGGCTGCCCTGACCGCGCAGTTCAGCGCGGCGATTGCCGATACGAGCGGGTCGGGCGGGTTGGTGGCGGAGCTGACGGGCGGACTGGTCAGCGAGCGGCAAGCCTATGCGATCCTGGTCGGTATCGGTCTTGTCTTTACCTGGACGGTCGACCTGTTCGAGATCATCTCCTACGCGTCGCGGGCCTTTGCCATCTATTATGGCGTTCAGTCGGCGATTGCGGCCGCTTCGGCACACCGGGTGCTGGGCCACAAGGGAAAGACGGCGCTCTATGCCAGCCTTGCCGTGCTCGGCTTCATGATCGCCATTCTGGGCACACCGGCCGAGGGCGGCTGACGTGTTCTATTGCATGAGCCCATCGACAGCTGCGAGCCCTGCGAAGGGCGCGACCTCAGCGGCATTGCCGGCATTGATGCCGCCAAGGGCATAGACGGGGCAGGGCGCGCTCCGAGCGAGGCGGCGGAAGTTGAGGGCGCCGATTGGTTTTCCCGCCGAAGGACTGGCGGATGGAAAAATGGCCGAGACAAGCGCCGCATCAATTGGAAAGCCACTTATGCCACGCAGCTCTGCGGGTGAATGGGCGCTGGCGGTCATGAGGCCTATACGGTCTTTCCATTGGCGCGAGCGGGCGAGCCGGGCATGCGGCCAGTGCACACCATCCGCGCCAACCTGAAGGGCGAGGGCAGGATCAGCAGCGATCAGCAGTCGCAGGTGGCGCTGGCGGGAGATGGCTGCGAGCTGGGTCGCGACAACTGACGCGTCTGCTGCACCGAAATGGCGATGGATGATGCCCCAGCCCTCAGGCAGTTGTCGCGCAATGGTAGCCGGGTCGGGCGTTCTTTGCGGATCGGTGAGGAAAAATACCGGCGGCAACTCAGCTGGCAGGTGCGCTGCGGCAATGCGGGCAGCGGTCATGAGCTTGCGCTTTGGCGAGGATTGGCGTTTCAACGTCATCAGCATGACTGATACGGTTTCCCTCACACTTGCCAAGCGGCGCAGCGAGATTCTGGCGGAGCTTTCGGCGGCGGCCGATCCGGCGCCGGTACTGGTCGCCGTTTCGAAAACGCAACCTGACGAGAAGCTTGAGGCGATGCTGGCGACCGGCCAGCGCGTGTTCGGCGAGAACAAGGTTCAGGAGGCGCAGGCCCATTGGGTGGAGCGGCGCGCGGATTATCCCGATCTTGAGCTGCGCCTGATTGGTCCGCTGCAGACCAACAAGTCGGATGATGCGGTCGCCCTGTTCGATGTGATCGAGACGCTGGACCGGGAGAAGCTGGCGCGGACGCTGGCCAAGGCGATGGACAAGCTCGGGCGGCGTGTGCCGGTGTTCATTCAGGTGAATACGGGGGAGGAGCCCCAGAAGGCGGGTGTGTTGCCGGACGAGCTTGAGGCGTTACTAACCTGTGCGCGGGACGAATGCGGGCTCGATGTGCAGGGCCTGATGTGCATTCCGCCGGTCGATGAACCCGCCGGGCCGCATTTCGCACTGCTGGCGAAGCTCGCCAGGCGCCATGGCCTGACGGGCCTGTCGATGGGGATGAGCAGTGATTATGCCGTCGCGGCGAGCTTTGGCTCAACGCATGTGCGCGTTGGGACGGCGCTTTTCGGCGCGCGCTAGACGGCGATCTCGATGACGGAGTCCGGCGTCAGGAAGCGCAGGACATTGCGCAGGTCTGGTTCAGCGAGGGCAATGCAGCCTTCGGTCGGCTGATAGGCTTCGCGGGCCAGATGCAGGAAAATCGCGCTGCCATGGCCCGGAACGGGTGGCGCGTCGTTGTAACCCAGCTCGATAATCAGGTTGTAGACATGGTCCGGGCGCCAGAGTTTTTCCGCTGAGGCGGGGTAGGGCAGGGTGACCGGGCGGTTATAGAGTGGATCATCTGGCGCATCACACCAGCCGTCATGGGCGCGGAGCGGCACCTTGGGCAGGCGCGTTTCGGGCGGCTGCGTGCGGTCCGGCCGATAGAACAGGCGCCGCGTCTGCCAGATGCCGATGGGGGAAGCGCCATCGCCTTCGCGCTTCAGGTCGGCGCCGATGACGCCGCCAACGCCCAGCGCGCACCGGCAGGACACGTCCATGCCGAAAAAACTGCCATCTGACCGGGCTATGAAGTGGCTGTTCACGCGCATCTCCCTGTGTTGTGATCGCTTTTCAGGCACATTCTTATGACATCCTTGCGTGTCTTGGATATGTGCAAGACGAATTTGGAGCGAATGGAGCGCCAGAATGTCTGCAAAAAAGACAATCCTGCTTGTTGATGATGATTCCGACCTGCGTGAAGCGCTGGCGGAGCAATTTGAGTTGCATGACGGGTTCGAGACGTTGCAGGCGGCCAATGCCCGCGAAGGGATCGACCTGGCCGTAAACGAGCGGCTCGACCTCATCTTGCTCGATGTCGACATGCCGGACCTTGATGGCCGCGAGGCGTGCAAGGTGATGCGGCAGAAGGGCGTTCGCGCGCCGATCATCATGCTGACCGGGCAGGACGGCGATGCCGACACGATCCTGGGGCTGGATTCCGGGGCCAATGATTATGTGACCAAGCCGTTCAAGTTCTCGGTGCTGCTGGCGCGCGTCAGGGCGCATCTGCGCAGTTTCGAACAGTCGGAAGACGCGACCTTCCAGGTGGGGCCATATGATTTCCGCCCGTCGATGAAACTGCTGGTGACCTCCGAGGGCCGCAAAGTGCGCCTGACGGAGAAGGAAACGAATATCCTGAAATACCTCTACCGCGCGGGCGGAAAATCGGTTGCGCGGGAAGAGCTGCTGTCGGAAGTCTGGGGCTATAATGCCGCTGTCACGACGCACACGCTGGAAACCCATATCTACCGCCTGCGGCAGAAAGTGGAGCCGGACCCGGCCCATGCGCGCCTGTTGCTGACAGATGCGGGCGGGTATCGGCTGCAGCCTTGATTTAAGGTTTCAGGTTTTGGCTGTATCCCCGGCGAAGGCCGGGCCCATTTTCAGTTCTCCAATTGCCTGAGGTCCCGGCGTTCGCCGGGAGCACGGATGTGGGGGTGGGTGAGTTGTGCCCCTACTGAGAGCCCCTCCCACCTCCCGCAGATACCTGCGCAGGCAGGTATCCATGGACGGGACTTTCCCAAAGCGCTGTGAGGCTCGGCCAGTCCATGGGCCCCTGCCTGCGCAGGGGCCATCGGGGGGAGAATTGAGTGTGCGAATTAGAGGGATGTGGGGGCGCCCGGAAACGCCCCTCAGGGCGCCCGGCATGGGGGTCTGATTGTGTGTCGGACTCAGCCCGAGCTTTCCCAGCTTTTGAATGCATCGCGGAGGAGTTCCGGCAGCGCCGTGGCGATGGCGCCGAGTTCCGGCGGCAGGCGGTGGGTGCGGGTCATGGGCAGGGCCATCGGTGCAGCTTCGCCAGCTTTGCGCTGGCGTTCCAGGGTGCGGGCGAGGCGCCGGGCGTGAGCTTCAGGGGCCGCGAGCAGCTCCTGCAGCGCTGCGAGGCGAGCGAGGATCGGGGCGGCCTGGACGGGTCCGCAGGACCGCGCAGCAGTCGCAAGCCCGTCCCGGTCCATGTCCGGCCCCAGAACGCGGGGCGACAGGCCGGTGAGG